>Ga0209367_1002872_pt1 | contig 23087 bp, 8 predicted proteins | sample WorMetLIZISLAND2_FD_187412 | JGI IMG/M metagenome (GOLD analysis project Ga0209367, IMG submission 187412) | Marine gutless worms symbiont microbial communities from Max Planck institute for Marine Microbiology, Germany - Olavius geniculatus... ... | reverse complement strand
GTGTAACAGTTGACTTGGCGCATTTGCTGCATTTCTTTTCTTCGAACTTGCGCCATATAAATGTCATTAATAATAATAATAATAATAATAACCTAAAACTTACCCCAAAATGTAAACAATAATGTTAACACTAGTGCCACCTGTTGAATATAATGGTTGTTTTCAGTAGTTTTCAGTTGTTTTCTACCGGCTGTGAGCCTATAATGTTGACAAGCTTTCCTGTTGTTTGGTTCTTTAATTGACTTTTAAAGGTCTCAGCACCCTGATTGTGCACTGGGACTGTTAGAGTCATACCATTTGATAATGATGAAAATTTTGGAATTTGTTATTAAGGGATTGTTTATTTGTATTGCAATTCCTAGGTAGCAAAGAACAAAAAACTAGGATCTTTGGTGGAACTTTTTGCTCTGCTGAGTACTCTAGTTATTAGTTAACTTTTTTGGGTTTTCACTAGTAACTTTTAGTGTAGCATTGATATGTAATTTGTTGTATTATATCTGTGCTGTGTTATTTTTACAGGTGTTGACCGAGGTGGAACTGCTGATGAAACAGAAGTTGACCTGGGTTCTGTAATCCGAAATGGATTAGAGAATGCCAACTCAGATATGTCACTTAATCTGTTTGACATGGTGGACACAGATGACAGCATTTTCTCTCAGTGTCTCACAGATTCTCGTGCAGCGGAGGCAAATGTGGACTGCATGCCGTTTAGTTCCTCCAAAGTTGTAAACAATGCCACTGAAGAGATTAGTTCAAAAGGGTCTGCTAATGCTGACTTGCCTGCAGCTGTCGAAGTTGGCAGTAAATATGAATCCACGCCTGTGGAGACTGGGTGTCCAACGAAACAGCCTCCAGACTTGTTCATGACTGTTGCATTTGTGGGTACGAGCGAATCAGAGAATAGTCAGCAACCTGAATTGCCAGAAAGTCATGCAGCATCAGAAGAGTTAGTTGCCAAGGATTTGGTAACTTCAGACATAGGGCCAGGTGATATTGCTTCTAAATGTGCACTGAATAATGATATCGTAGAATTCTCATTGGAAAGTGAAATTTGTTCACATAGCAGTCAGCTTGGAGTTAATACCAGTGCTACCGTCTCAGAATGCCCCAGCAAGCAACCGTCTGTGCAAGTTCCGGTACATGTTGTTGTTGAGGAAAGCCCTATGTCACCAGAAGATAAGGATTTGCTGCAGCATGGTAATGGTGGAGGTAATGAGATGAAATTAACTTCTGCTGTGCCAACAACTGATGTTTCAGAAGACATGGAACCGGCTGATGTTTATGTAGATTTGTCGCCCATTGCAGAGCAGGCAGAAACCCATGCTGAGAAAGTTTTGTTAGATGTTGTCGCTGATGAGGAAAGCCCCAAATCACCAGTACATAAAAGTGATGAGAATGTCCAGCAGACAGAAACCCATGATGAGCAAGATGTTGTTGCTGATGAGGAAAGCCTCATGTCACCAGTGTCACTGAGTGATAAGAATGTTGAGGAGACAGAAAGCCATGCTGAGCAAGTTGATGGATGTATTGTTGCACTGACAGAAAGTTCTGTTGTAGAGCAGACAGAAACTGATGATCAGCTAGAAGGTTCTACAAGCATGTCATCAGCTGCTACATCAGTTACAGATGGAAACAGTACAATTGTAGTGGACAATAGCAGTACTAATTCAGTGGTAAATGATGTACATTGTTCCACTGAAGCAGAAAGTGCAGGGAAACAAGTGCTGGTACAAGATAAGGATCCACTGAAGCATGGTAGTGATGGAGATGATGTTACGATGAAAGAAGAAGCTTCCATTCTTTCAACAAGTGATGTTTCGGACAAAGTGGAACTGGATAGTATTTACATAGATTTATCATCCATCGCAGACACCGTAGTTGATGCTGTAATATCCGACTGCCTCTGTCAGACTTCTGAGTTGGATACACAGCTGGAATGCGATGCAAATAAAAGCACAGTCGAATCAGGTAAGCTTTCCCCAGGTACGAGTGAGCTATTGAACATAGCCAACATGGTGTCAGAGACAGCCAACTCACAGTCGTTTGCGGAAGATGGTGAACAAGTAATTACTGAAATTTCAAAGGCATTAAGCACTGAAACAGATGATGCCATCAGAGAGGATGCGAATGCCAGTTCAAGTTCATCACTTTCTCATGAAGCAGAAATAACAGATGGCACTGGGAGTATTTGCATGAAACAGGTTGAGGATGAGCAGTGTGAACAGTCCAGTGATGTGGCTGACGTGGCAATTGGTAAAACTGGGTCCAGTTGTGAGAATGAGCCTGCATCAGATAGAGTGCAGAAAAGTATCAGTGATTTTGCTACTGAGAACGCTGACCAGACTGGTGGATTATTAGCTGGAAACGAAGAAACTGACAAGCATTTGGATTCTGCATTAGAAAATGGTGCCGTTTCAGCCGTGGCCAGTAATGAACAGGTAGTTTCGCTATCACTAACAGAAGAAGAAACAGATAATCACAAAGGTGAAGTAACGTTGGAAGTAAGTAACGGTAAATCCGATGTCACAGTTGTTTCTAGTGCAAATTTAACTGCTACTGTGCAGGTCACGGAGGCTGATGCGCCTGAATCTTGCAATCAGCCTGCGAGTCTGTCGTGTGTTATTATTCTGAAGCAGCCTGCAATGTCGAAAGAGCAGTCTACTCCTGGCAGCACATTTGCAGTTCCCTCCAGTAGTGATAAGCAGCCTGTAACAACAGATGAAGTGCAGAATGGTACAATTGTCTCTGTTGGTTCTTTCTCAGCAGCTGAAACATTGCGTCAGCTTGGAAGAATCATACAGCAGACTACTCTCTCAACCTCTGCTGCTAATTCGGTAACAAGCTCCACTGGAACCTCGCCATCAGTTACAGGGACACATTCCACAAGTACGACTAATGTACGACCGGCCGCGGTAGTGGCGATGAATATTGGCAAGAACTTGGTGACCGAGTTTGTCTTCCGTGAGATTGTGGCCCACGAAGCTAAGTGGAAAAATGCAGCAGAGAAACAAAAGGTTAACTAGCCTTATCAGTTAGTAGAATAGTACTTGGTGTAACATACTTACACAAATTTTTAGCCGACTGTACTTAAGTAACGGTCGAGCTGTTTTCATGGTTGTCATCCGTCTCTCTCTCTCTGTCTGTAATGGATGTATTGTGGCTAACACGTAGGGCATAGCGGAAAACTTTTTACATGGATAATTAGCTATGTGTCTTAAACTCGGGCAGGCAAAATTTCAGCTATCTACTTTAAGGGGAACATTTTCAAATTGTTGATTGAATGAAGGGGTAAGAAAAAATGTGCATTTTCAACAGAAAACTGGCCATATCTCAGAAATGGTGAGAGATACGGCCTAGGTTACTATTAATCATTAGGCTGTAAATGATTTCATTTTGATGAAAAACTGGCGAAATGATGAAAACTGGTGGTCGTGATGAAAATATTGATTTTTGACGAAATATGCTAAATTGCTTACTTGCTGACTAACGAAAAATGTTATTTTTGGCAGCAAAACTTTTTGAAGCCTACTTGTCATAAGAAACACTCAGTTTTGTATGGCGAAAAAATGGTGAAATTTGGGATTTGCGGCAAAGGTTTTGACAAAAGTTTGCACTTTTTGACAAACAAAAAGATAAGTGGAAACCAAAAGCCTCAGAAACTGTTTTGGCAAGACTTTATAGAATTAGCTAACAATAGTTACAGTTATGCACTGCTAAAAAAGTCTTATTTTCAGATGGCGAAATTTGGTGAAATTCGGGATTTTTGGCAAAATGTTTGACGAAATTTGCACTTTTGGACGAACAAAAAATGGCATTTTGGGCAGCAAAATCCTTTGAAGCCTTTTAATCATTAGAAGGAAGTGGCATACGCCCTGTGAGATTAGATGGAAATCATTGATCTTGGATGACCTTGAAGGCTGTTATGGTGTTATGCGCTATTGTGGCTAAATGGTTGCTATTGATCATTGATAGGAAGTCGCATATTGGCTTTCAAATGACATGAAAAGCATCGACTTTGGATGACTTTGAAGGTCACTGACAACCAGTATGGTTGGTTATCTTAGCCTCAGCTGGGCTTCTTGTTATTCTTCTTCCAACATGCAGTTATTGAGTGTCAGTGAGTATGTGTGTCTTGAAATGTTATTAAAGGCCAAGTCGCACCAAAAACGATATTGGCTAAATGTGTAGAATGTAACACTAATTAATAATACAATTAATATTAATCCAATGAAATGAAAACATCGCTTTGAAGTAATTTAAAAAAAAAACAAGCTAATAGCTTAGGAACTGGCGCATGCCTCATGCAACGTAAAAATTGCGGTTAAACCATTGCACTCACTGCAGATTGAGACATGGTTACTATTGATAAACATGCCACAGTACTACTGGTGACGTCACTCACAGGATGCTTTGGTGCCTAACTGACATTCGCATTGAAAACGTAGTAAACCCGTCGGTTTTACTCAGAATAATGTCGCATTTATCATACAAATAATGGCTTTTTGAGGCTATTTGGTCGTATATTAAGCTGCATTTGACCTCAAGGCAATAAAGCTAGTTAGCAACCCTCTTGCAGATGACGTCACAGTTCCGAACATGGCCGAAGTCGTGAAAAGGGAAAAGTGAGTACTTTGTACCTTATTTTTAAGGTATTAAGATGTATTAGCAACAAGAAAATTAATGAATATTGACAATTAGCATTTGATAAAGCCAACTAGCGCTTTATAACAGTTACGTAAACCGGCGCGATTTGGCCTTTAATGGGTGCTCCTTCATACTGGCTACATGGCTGCCCATACTGCTGCCGGATAAATAGCCGGGCCGGCAAGAACCGGCCATATTATCTGACAACGTGGCTATTTGTTCGGCTGCCAGATAAATATTCTGTGTCATAATTAAATGATGCTGATATTAACAAAAAAAAACAATTTTTGCCATGCAAATGTTCAGTATCAATATCTCATACATACAGAAGCATATGATATTGACATATTGCTTGGTAGAATGTAATTCAAACACATCAGTGGATAAGTGTCGAAAAAATCGAAAATATCATGATATTTTCCAACCGTGTAATTTAATAAAATACAGTTTAATTGATATATTGAGTGTTTGTATTAAAATTAGCATAAGTTTGCTTCAGTGCTTGTCATTGCACCTTTGGAACTTTACCTACATCACTAACTGAATCTGCTTCTCTCACCATTTAAAACTAATCTCAAAACTTGTCTCTTTAGGCAAGCCTGCCTACAGTAACACACCGCAGTGCTTCTGAGGCTACAGCCGTATGGCACTTTACAAATATGTGTATTATTATTGTTATGATTATTAATTTGGGCTTTAAATACAGCTCAAACGTGCATTTTGTTTGTCAGGAGAAAGTGAGCCGCATCAAAGCAACATATGAACATCTGGCGAAGAAGAATGAAATATATCGACGAGGACGTGTTCGTAAGTGTGGATGTGGATATTTGGCTGTGACCTTGAGGGATCTGGATCAACACCGGCGGTCTGGTTTTACCAAGTATGATGGTCGCAGTGGTTTCTCTTGTAATCGGATGATTTGGTGCTGCTACTGCAATGACGGTGTTCCGTACACAGTCTTGAAATTCTCCAAGCACATGGTGGACGTGCACAATCTTAAGTCACGGCTGTCTTTCCCAGTGATGAATCAATGTCCGTTTTGTACCTATAGTTGGCAGACTAGTGCAAAGACTTTGTCGCATATCAGGTCATGTCGGGCACTGTTCAAACCAGAGCTTAACCTACACATCCCACCCGGAATGTTTGATCTGGATCTTCCTTTGCAGTCCAGCATCCGAACTTGCCAGCCAAGAAGTAGCTGGCATCGTCCACAGAATGTGACTTGTGTAACCGCCAGCATATCTAACGCTGCAACTTGGTCTGCTGCTCCTTCGGCTGTGTTTTCACCGTGGCGTTCACACCGTTTTCTTTCATCTACCGTAGCTCCTTCTCCTGCTACAATTGCTATGGAGCATGCAGTTCGTGCTACAGGTTTTCCAGCTGCCAGTCTCAATGTTTCATCTACAGTAGTCCCTCATTCTGCTACCATTCCTACGGAGCATGCAATTCGTGGCACTGCAGGTTTTCCAGCTGCCGGTGTCAGTGTGCCACTTTGGCGAGACTATTCAGCACCAGCTTTCTTACCAGGTGTGCCCATTCCAGTGATGAGCAATACGATCACTTCTTTCTTGCCAAACATGACGTCAGCATACTCTGCTGTCCAGTGGCAGAACAGAAACCTTACGAGTCCTGCTGTGGCCAGTGGCTATGCACTGAATTACTTTCAACATGCCATACGCAACCAGGCGTCATTTGACCGACAGGTATCTGAGGCCATTTCCCAAGTGTTTGGTGCTGCAGCAGCAAGGAATAATATACCACGCTCACAAACAGTGGGCCATGCAGTCACGACATCAGCATCTGTGTCTGCTTTTCCTGTGCGGTCAGTTGGCACAAGCTTGCAATCCAGTGCCCATGTGGCATCACAGAGCCGTGTGTCTGCCGCAGCACCATCATCATCAAAGAAGGCAAGTGATCATTCACCAGCTGTTGTACTAAATCGGTTGAGTGTTTCGGCATGTGAAGTCTGCGGATCTGTGTTTGATGAGTTGGCACCCATGTGCCGCCATCTGTTAGGAGCTCATGGAATTACGGTGTCCGTGAAAGACTGTTGCTTGAACAATCCAAATAAACCCGAGCGTTGTATGCGTTGCTCGCTGCGATTCTTCAGCAAGAAAGGTCTCGTTCGACACACGCAGTTTGTGCACAGAATGTCTGCAGAGCACACTTGTCTGCGTTGCTCTGAAACGGACATAGCTGATATAATTGAGCATTTCCAGGTGAAGCACAGTGTTACACTGCGAACGATGGTTGATTACAGGGTTTGCTATTTGTGCAAATTGAACTTTGAGACAGTTGCAGAGATAGAGCGGCATGTCGTTTTGAAGCATGCAGACATCTTTCCAAGTCGTTCGCATTTCCGCGAGATGCTGCGAGCTTCCTTGCACCCAGCAAAGATGACTCCTCCTGTGAATGTTCTCAAGAATGGCGTGGGATTCTCAAATCACCGCGAGCCAGTGCCGGGTGAAACGAGAAAACGTCGCCATTCTGTGATAGAAATTGCTGAGAACACTTCCGAATCTGTGAACTTTGACATTACAAACAAAGAACAAGGGCGGGAGTCCAGCGTTGTTGTTGATCTGACATCTAATGGGGCCATTCTTGAGAATGAGCCCGTAAAAAAAAAGGCACGAACAAGTGGCAGTGTCTCTACTGGTGCAATAAATAGCTCGACACCAGACATGAATACAGCTCAGTCAATGACTAGAAACAAAGCATGGGAAGAGCATTTAGAGTCTGGTTTAGAAAAGGCTCCAGTGCTTGGTACTGTGTCACATATACCTAAGAAGCAGCCATTACGTTCATCACCACTCTCAAAGAAGAAAGCAGCTAGTGGTAATAATGCTGCTGAGAGGCTGTCTGGCATATTGGATGTGTCTGTTTGTCTTGTGCCATTGAAATCTGCCCATGACACACAGTTATCAGTTGTGCCGCGGACCAAGGAAAGCATCAAGACTCCTGTTAGCACTGCCAACAAGCCGTCTGACACACAAGATGTATCTGTTCGTCTTGAGTCATTGAAATCTGTTCACAATGCAGCTTCATCACAAACAAAGGGAAGCTTGGTCTCTCTGATTAGCAGTTCTTCTAAGCCACCTTGTTCACCAGATATCTCACCGGTGAGTTCTTTGGACAGCAAAGAGACTTCGGTTGAAAAGGTCAAAGGTCATAAAAAGAAGGTACGGGCAAGTGGTCGTGTTTCTACGGGTGGTGTTAATAGCTCTGCTCCAGATGTGAATGCCGCTCAGTCCAAGCCTAGAGGCAAAGCAGGTGAAGAGCATTCGGAGTCTGAGGTAGCAAAGGCTCCAGTGCTTGGTACTGTGTCACATAAGCGCAAGAATGATCGAGCAGTTTCACCGCCACGGCCACTGTCAAAGAAAAGAAAAGTAAGTCACAATGCCGCTGATGAGTCATCCGATGCACAAAACATAGCTGATCATCTTGAACCGATGAAATCTGTCCATAATGAACGTTTATCAATAGTGCCACAGACAAAGAGAAGCATGGAGTCTTTATCGAAACCTGCTTTGGATACTAAAGTCAGCGAAAAGGATAAAAGCCGATACAGGTTTGCAAGCCAGTTGTACAAAAGTTTATGTTTAATTCTTAGTTTTAAGTAAAAAAATATACTTTTCAGCTACTTCATTTTTTTTCTGGAAAAAGAAGTTGATTATTTCATTGTTAACCATGCAGCTTAACTGTTGAGTCAGTTATGTGGTTCTCACGATGACTTGACTTAGTCAAACTTTAGTGAATAAATTTGCTTCTGAAATTTTTTTTAATGATTAATCCTTATTTTTCACAGCTCTTATTATTAGTAACTAATTAATTTGTTAAATTGTAACAATTAAATGGCAACATTTTTCTCAATTTGTTGATGTTTTGGCAACCAGTTCTGTGTTTCTGTGAGGGATTTCTGTTTGCTGCTGTTTGTCACAAGTTGGTATTCCACTTGAAATCATTGTGATGAAGGCGGTAGAAGTGGGGAATTTATTCATTAATGTGAGTTTAGTTAGAAACTGGAAATTTGGGCAGGGCCTAACTTTAGGCTGTCCTGCACCATAAGTCTGATTGGGGGCAGTCTAAAATGCTTCTTCTTCCTAAACCCCTCATTGGATATCGCTGAAATTTGGTCTCAATTCCTTCTAGATAAGGGTCATCCTCTCTTCGGAGGGGAAGTGACAAGTAACATAGAAAAGGAAAAAATTGCAAAAAAAACATAAAACCTTCTGTTACTACATATGGGTGGCCTAATAATCAGCAATGATTGCTGTGGTGCTGTGTGTTTGTAATGTGGTCAGTTGTTCACTGTGTTCAACAAACCTGGACTGTTGGTCGTCATTCCACGCTCACTTCAAGTCGCTGCACGGCATCGACATGCAACAGTGTGTACTCTGCTGTGAGCTGGTGCCTCGTGGAGTTCTGATGGTTCAACACGTCACATTGAACCACCTCGTCTGCTGTTCTGTCTTGCTGCGGCGTACTGACGATGAAGGTACTGCAAAGTTGACCAAGAAGCTCAAGAAGAAGAGCTTGTCTCATACTGGCAGATAGTCGTCAGCGACTTCTTTCAGACTTATTACCAGGAACCACAATTTTCTGTAGCAGATGTTTCCAAGTTTTGCCGGGCCACTTTCTTACTAAATTCCATGGCTCACTGCTTCAAATTTTCTTAATTCTATTGCATTTTTAAATAAATTAATTGAGGACTTTATTAGATGTGTGAATGTGACTTTTTACATCAGTGTGACACTGTTCCATGGGAATTCTGCAAAAATTTTGCAGAAACGTATAAATATGGCTGAAACAGGCAAATTCCATGGTTTGGCTAAAAATTCTGTGATCTGCAGAAAACTGTGGTTCTTACATATTACGAATGACTGAGTAATTGAACAGTGGACTCTGTGACAAAAACTACCATAACTGTTTGACTTTGTACATTTAGTATGACAAGTGCCTTACATTCACATTGGTGTCTTACAGCCGATGTTTGTGCTTGAAGGTGTATTTACGTATCAGAAAGGGGGGTGGATGTCCATTTCAGATGTACATTTTTGGAATTGCTTGTGGAGCGACTTCTTCCCCTGATGGCTCATAGTGCATCATAAAACTACAATTAGTGGTGGGCAAATTTTCAATGAAATTTCCTTATATTGCATGACAAACCGGGTGGGGCAGATGCATGTGTCCGACAAATACTATTTGTCACAATTTTAAAGTATAAAAGCAGTCTGGAGTTGCACTGGGGGTGACACTTCGTTGATCACTGATCAGTGTGTTGTACAGTTGGCATTTGAACCTGTGTATTTAGTACTAACTAACACCATTTCTGTTGTTGTTCAGTGGTGTTGATTGGTGCATATCTAATGATGTGTAAAAAGTCCTGGTTCAACAGTTCACAGATGTGTGTGTGCTCTCTGAAAATAAATTACAAATCAAAAGTTGAAGTAAGAGTAGGCTTGAAATCGTAGAAGACAACTTATTGTGATTTTCAGTTATATATGTAAAACGGCTTGTGCTGTGTTTGACCACTCTTATTATGTGGCTGTCTTAATGGGCTGCATTACTGGATTACCCCCTGTCTTCCAGAGTTATGAGATTGATGACTGTCTGGAGGAAAACAGGGAAGATTATTAGAACTGCCATTTTTGATATATATGCACAATTATTATCGCCAGTTCTTACAATTTTAGGTTAAACTTTCTGTAAAGGTTAAACTTTTTTGTTCTGTTATTATGTGTATGTGCAATTTTGCATGCAAAGGTTGTTCCCGAAATGACCTATACTGTGTCGGGCAGGATGTTAAACACTACTCACTCACTTATTCACTCAGACTCCTAACTTGAAAGCAAAAGGTGTACATGCCATACAACAACCTAAGTTTGTGTGAACATACTGTAGTTCAGGAGTAGCCAGTTTTCAGTTCTAAATCTCGGAGCTAGGATTAGAGAGCAGCTGTGGTCGGACGGCTGCATAATTCGTCAACACTGGGCAAACATGTTTCTATGTTTCGTGAATTTTCTCTTGTGTGTATAAATGGTATTTGACATATAGCTTAATATATATTTAGTATTTTGTCGGCAAGCATAATGAATATGGATAGTAAGCACATAAATCATCTCGATCACTAAGATGAAATTGTTTTGATTTTTTATTTCAGCTGATTGTTATGTACTTAGAATTTTTATTTTGCTGATGTTGCCTTTTAAGATAGAGTGTTTACTGGGTGCATTTTTTGAGTGTGAAGTCAAATTAGAAACAAGCAAAGTGATTTTAGAGATATGACTCTGCCTGCACTATTCCAACATTTATGCCATTAGTGTTTAATATGGTTAACTGGCATCATTAAAAATATTGCATATTTTAGCTTTCCGTTCATGCTGCATGTCGACCTGCTGTCTACCTCAACTCGATTCCTGTTTTTCATATTTTCACGATCGTTGATGTTTTTTTTTAGTTTTATTCGTTAGTTTTCTGTTTGCTCATGTGCAGTTGTGTGAGATTTGGTTGTGCTAAGGCATCAGTGCAAATGCTGGCTTTTTTGTGCTTCACTCCATGTCTGCTATAATAAATGCACAAAACATCAGTTTATACACTTGGTAACTCCAATGTTAAAGAACTCGCACATCGAAAACAGCAAAAATCACAAAACGTGATATTGCCCACATAATATTGCCCACTGACTGTGTGTCAATGTGCTGCTGAATAATATGGGGTTGTTGGCACCTGGGGGGAGCTTTTCGCGTTGACCCCATAGGGAAGTTGGCAGTCAACGTGTTAACACAGGGCTTGAACTACCGTTTAGCCTGTGATGCTGTGTGGACAGTGAGATAACGTGTTGATAACCCACCAGTGCTGACGTGCATAACCAAACGAATGACAGCGTTATAGGCCACATGACTGATTGTCGGCCAGCATGGAATAAGTTTCGGTTAAACTGTTGTCTGGAGTGTATGGGTGCATTTACCATTAGCACTCACCTATCTTACTCCTGACCCTGGTTTAACATACACTTACTAGACTGCTGTCCTCCATTAGACAGCATTATGACTGTCTGGAGGATAACAGAAGATTATTAGAACTCTGCCATTGCTTACACATATGCACATTCAAATGGAGAGTTTTTACAAGTTTTGGTTTAGTTCGTTTTTGTGTTTTGTGTTTCTGTAAAGGTTAAACTTTGTGTTTCATTAATGTAAAGGTTAAACTTTCCATCATTTTTGTGTGCAAGTTTGCCTGAAAAGGCCGTCCCCGAAATGACCTATAATTGAGTCGGATGGGACGTTAAACGCTACTCACTCACGCACTCATGGTAGTCTGTTATTCTTATTGTCCTTTGTAGTGATTTGACTGTGACTGTACTCAACAATGGTTATTATCATTGTGCACTTCATGTCTGTTTTACCGCAGTGATTACCATAGTTTTACTTAGGTTTGTAAACACTTCCTGGATGTTCATGTTATTGAGATTTGAGATGGATCTTTCCCAGATGGCATTTTGTCTTGTTTCGATGGTCCCTTGAAATGAGTTTCTCGGACTTATGTTTACTGAATACTTAGTAGTATGTATGTGACTTTGAGTTCTAAGTTAATTGCGGGGTTGTATCATGGCTACTTTTTGTCAGTTGTATGTGTCAGTGAAGTTTTCTGACACTTTACTATAATGCTGTCTTGGTCAACGTTGCTTGCTTTTTCTTAACTCTGACATTGTTAACATAGCACTGCTACTTACCTTGGTCTTATTTGAACAGCTGCTGTTGATTGTTGACTTCGTTGACTACATATGTATGATGCTAACTCAGCTGTTAACTGTCTTGCTTAGATGATGCGCAAAGTTATTAGACAATACTGGTCACAAGTTTGTCTGTTTTTTTTTGTTTGCATTCTCCAGCAGTTTAATGATTGAGAGATAGATTGAATGGTCTTGATCTTGATGACAAAAATTTGTCAGAGTATTTTGAGCCTTTAATCATGGTTTTCGATACTGCCATATGATGGGCGTTTAATAAGTTCCAGGACTATGTTCTTATACTTAAACTTTCTGTTCATACTTAGGCAAAGTGTGAAAGTAGCAGAAGCAAATGCTGCCACTTTACCGCATATCTGTTGCTACACTACCTTGTGAAATTTAAGTATTTCATTGTACAGCTTTTCATTCATGATAGCTGTAGTATACAGTGTCAAACATTAAAATAGTGGTATAAATTTGGAAGTTTTTTTTGATCAGTGGATTTACTTTTAGATTAATTTCTTTCTGTGTTCTGTTGACGTTATTTAACGTGGCTGTGACAGGAAATTGCACATTTCTGACAGTTATGTTACTTTTGAACATATTCTCCCTGCAGTTAACTGCAATGTTCCCATTGTTCTACAAGTCGGCTGGAACCCGTAGCATTAAGTTGTTTATTTCCACCTGTAGAAATTTCTGGACCAAATGCTGTAGAACATCTTCATCGTTTTCAAACTTAATGTTTTCAAGTGATTCGCTTTGTGGTCCAAACAAATGAAAATTACTTGGAGCTAAATCTGGACTGTATGGCAAATGCTGTAGCAGTTCCCAGCCCATCTTTTCAATTTTCTTAACTCTAATGGGCCAGTTGCACGGTGGGGCACTGCCATTTTAAAGAATGACACCTTTCTGCAGCAAACCTGGTCAATTGCTGCGAATTGCTGGTCGTAATCAATCTAACAATAATGCTTTGTAATATTGTTCATTCACAGTATGTCTTTTGGGCAAAAAAAGTCTTCAAGAGCAACTCTAAGTAAACCCAAAAAATGCTGTGTCTGCAGCTGACCGTTTTTGCCATAAGCAGTGCTCCAACATTGACATCACTGACTAATGATTGCTGCAAAAGCGGGCGAACTATTCAAATACTTTCAAACGTGATAAAGTGTCACTGCTAATTACTACAAATAATCTACAATAAATTTCATCACTTCCTACACCTGCAACTAGAAAATTATGATCATTCTCTAATCTAATTCTCTAAACAAACGTCAATGCCCATTATTTATATCTGAGTAATAATGACGTCACAACGTGACGTCATAAATGAGACCATGGCGAGTGATGTACAGTAGTGGCAGTACAACTTCATAATAGTTTTGGTTTTCAGCTGTCACTCTGTCCCTACTGAGAAGAACAGTCCTGGAACTATTGAATGCCCCTCGTATTAGTTCTGAAGGCAAATGTTTGGTTTATTGTACTTTTCTGGTTTGCTGGGTGGTAAATTTTTTTGGAAGGCTGTCTTGATAAGGTGCATTATGGGTACAGTCTCCTGACTTGAAAACTGAAAGAGGTAGAAAAGGCAAAATTGGTATGAACGTTCCCGAGGGCTAGAGTAACTTGTGTGCTAGTCTCCAGTTCAGAAGGTCAAAGGTCAGGGTTACATGGTTATGCACTGGGGTGAGTAAACATGCATAGCTATGTTGACGGCTGCATATTATGTTGGCACTGGGCCATTTAAAGCCAATTTGTCGTGAGTGTAATGGTTAAACTGTTTATGTTTGGCAGTAACTGTTACAGTCTAACTTTATGCTTATGATTACACCATCCTAGATGAAACAGAGCCACTTCTACAGGGTGGCCCAAAAAAGTAAGCTATTGCACTTCGACCATATGTTCACTAAATATTGACCAATTTTCACAATTTTTTACCACTAAACTTTGTAAGAAATTTGCTACTCAGTGGCATTCACACCACACCTATTGTGTCGCTACTTTACCTTGTAAAACATAAATATGAAATATCCCAAAATCAACAATTTCTACAGATCTGCAAAAGGTCTAATGGTAATTTTTTTAACTGTTTAACTGAAATGTTGAATATGAGTTATAGTAAGTGTAAAGAACAATGGAGGATACACTGAACATCTTTTTGAATAATTTGAACCGTTTTTTGCATATGTGAACTAATGCTTGTTGGCCGCTGCAATTTTGCTCAATTAACTGCATGAGCATTGTATTTCAATTGCGCGGCCCTACAAGCTGTGCACTATTTTGCTTAAAGATGAAAACTTACTCAGTAGTATATGTATATGCACTTGCTATAATTCATATTTAACATTTTGCTTAAATACTTTAAAAATTACCATTATACCTGCTGCCCATCTGTAACTGTTACTAGTTTTTTTATATTTATATTTTATACGTTAGTGTAGCGACATAGCAGGTGTGGTGTGCATCCCACTGAGTAGCAAATTTCTCACAGAGTCTACTGGTGAAAACTGAAAATTAGTCAGTATTTAGCAAAGATATGGTTTGGGGCCACCCTGTATATTTATGATAACTTTGACAAATTTAGTCTGATTTCCATACTTTGCTTGTGCAATTGGCAAAGTGTGAGAGTAGCAGAAGCAAATGCTGCCACTTCACCGCATATCTGTTGCTACACTACCTTGTGAAATTTATGTATTTCATTGTACAGCTTTTCATTCACGATAGCTATAGTACACAGTGTCAAACATTAAAATAGTGGTATAAATTTGGAAGTTTTTTTTTGATCAATGGATTTACTTTTAGATTAATTTCTTTCTGTGTTCTGTTGACGTTATTTAACGTGGCTGTGATACTTTTGTGCCATAGCATGCTGAACGTTTGGCTCAGCATTGAACAAGGCGTCATTGACGCCATCCATTGACATCCATGCACAACTCGAAGCACATGCGCTTGCTGATGGCTGACATTTTAGAAATAATCAAAATTAGCAACCATGATAAATGTTTACTGTAAGTAACGATTCGCCATTATTTTTATATGGAACAAGATACTGTTCATATGAACATGGAGTATGTCCAATGCATTTCGACAATTTACAGTATATGTCCGTATAAATATAATCAGTGAGCTGTTTAGACCGGTAGAAAAAAATCAAACAGTTTAATTTCAAATTGTACAGCAGCAATGATCCTTTCATTTTTCTGTATTATTTTGACTAAACAATAAACATTGTCAGTTACGAGACCATTCGATTCGTCACCAGCGTTTTACTATAAAAGATCCATCGTCATCATGTGTCTCGGGTGATTTTATACTCTGTCCAATGCTATGAAAAGCAGTGGACAGGGTAGGACAGACAACAACTGCTGTGAAGGGTCAAAGTTTAACATCCAAATTTCACGCGGTAGTGAGGCAACAGATATGAGGTGAGGTGGAAGCATTTGTTTCAGCTTCTCTTGCACTTTGTCATTAATTCCAAAAGTGTAAGAATTGTTGAAATTTGGACCACACTTGCTAAAGTTAGCGTGAAAATAAAAGTGGCTTTGTTTTATCTGGGACATGGTGTAGTATGCTTACCTTAGCTGATTACGCTGTTTCTCAGTTAATTGGCAAAATGCAGTGATAACTGCAAGTCGATATGGTCATGATCACTCATGTGCAGACTGTGTGAGAAGTTTGGTATTGATCTTGACTAAGGGCGCGTTGCACCAACGTCGTTCATGATCTCGGTTCAGCTGAACCTAGATCAAATGTTGAACCAAGTTCACGCTGAATTACGTTGCACCAAGTTGAACTCGGATCAGCTGATCCCGTTCAGTTCAGTTGAACGGCCGCGGTTACACCGTGGACGACGCTGATTGGTCAATCACGCTCGGCCTCAAAGTTGAACGACGTTGGTGCAACGCGCCCTAAAATTCTTTTTAACTTTAGGTTACATCCTTACCGTTTAGCATATCACTCAGTCAGTTTAGGCTATTTGCACTAACAGACACTTGTGAAAAACAGTGTATGATTGGTGTTTTCTCTACATGGCAACTAGTATTCAGCGGTGTCCCTCAGGGATCAGTACTGGGTCCAGTACTTTTTCTGATCTTCATAAACGACTTGGACTGCGCAACTCAATACTGAAATTCGCTGATGACACAAAACTGTGCAGTTCTGTTACGAATGTTGAAGGCAGCAGAATGCTACAACAAGATTGATCGACATTGTGTACCTGGTCTGATAATTGGCAAATGCCCTTTAACGTTGAAAAATGCAAAGTGATGCATATAGGCCGAACCAACATTGGATCCAAGTACTTCATGTATCAGTCTGAACTAGGAATTAGCCTACAACTGAGGAAAAAGACTTAGGTGTAATCATTACTGACGATTTGATGGTGGAAAAGCATTGCCTTTCAGCATATTCCAAAGCTAACAAAATTCTTGAAATGATTAAAAGAACCTTCAGATCAAGGGACAGCCGTCTCCTACTCAGTTTATACAAAACACTGGTTCACCCACACCTAGAATACTGTTCATCAGCATGGTCTCCGCACTACATGAAAAACAAAAAATGATTGAAAAAGTTCAACATCGATTGATGCCTGGCATCCGACAACTTATTTATGAAGAGAGACTACGAAGACTTGGATTGTTGACCCTTGAGGAACGTCGTAACAGAGCTGACATACTGGAAGTGTTCAAAATGAAAGCTGGTTTATCAGATATTCCTCTGTGTACCTTCTTCAAATTAACTTCGAATAGTAGAACAAGAGATCATTCCTGGAAGATTGTCAAGAGAAGGAGTTCACTGGACATACGAAAATATTTCTTCTCTGAAAGAGTGGTGCACAGATGGAAGTCACTTTCACAGGAAGATGTTGATCAGACAACACTGAATGGTTTCAAGAAGGCATTGGAAAAGAAGAGAATGATACGGACAGACTTTTTTTACGGATTAAGTCCGCCAAGTCTCAAGTGGTTGCATCATGTCAGTAGTTACCATTCGGATACTAGTGTGACCACACCAGGTAATTATTACCAGGTAAATTAGGCCTATACCCGGTATATTAGTCGTGTAGGCTTTACAGTAGTTGGGCCTAAGTTGTAATACAGCGAAAACACTCCATATTAAAACAATTAAACTGAAAAAAACTAAAAGTTCTAAACGCAACTGAACTGATATGGAACAAGTAGGCCTACTCACAGATAAGGGTATATATCTAATCTGTGGGCCTACTGCTGTGTAAATTCGTATCATTTATTTCCGGTTGGAGGAAGCCTGAGATCAGAAAACTAACGTAGGAAGTAGATAACGACAACTGAAACTAGAAAATAACTAAAACGAAAAAAAACGAGATGACAGAACAGTTCCGGACAGTTTCCTACTTTCCTTATCAGTACACCGGCCTAATATGGCTATCTAAAACGTAGCCCCCCGCTAAACTCCTGCTGTAGCCATAGATGTAAAAAAAACGTTTCAGGAAAAATAAAAAAAACGTTAAAAAACGTAAAAAACGTGGCAAGAATTAAAAAAACGTTTAAAAACGTTGAATAAAAAACGTTGGCCATAATGTGTTTAACTTCTTGCCTAATGCCTAATGCTGTAAGTGCAGTATACCTGGAATTATAGTTTAGATAGAGAGAACTTCATTAAATTTCAATTTAGCTGTGTGGTCATAAGACAATAGCATTAAACTGACGAAATATACTAGTTAAAAACATTTTATTTAGTAAATTTTGACTAACTAAGTAAACTACATCACTATGACTTATTAATTCGTTTCTGTGGTCCCAAAGGTGCTTCACAAAGCTTTTGATGGGATTTTCAATGCACGTTTTTTAAATAAAAAAAACGTTGAGCAAAATAAAAAACGTTAAAAACGTAAAAAACGTGACAAGAATAAAAAACGTAAAAAAACGTTTTTTACATCTATGGCTGTAGCCATAAGGCCCATCGGGCGACGCTGAATTCCGTTCCCTTTGCCCTCAGCCAGACACCAGTTTACACTACCAGAAATGTGTGTGGTGAGCATTGAAAATAGCTGGGGGAGGCTAGAAGCAAAGTAGGGGAGGCTAGGTCGAGCGCCGAAGGCGCGAGTGTCGAGGCGCCGCAGTCGCCAAGATGGTGGGGTGTGGGGAGGCGTCTGGGAAAGGGCCATGCCCCTTCCCAGAAATTTTTTTAAAATGTGTACCAAATGGCGTTTTTGACGCTCTCTGGTGCATCGTTTTTACGCTATGCGGGAGCATTAGCACGTAATCTATTCCTACATTACTGTGGCGGTTCCTCAGTGTAGACGACAATTTTGTGTACAGATTTTTGCGGTTCTCGTTAAGGAATATTTAGAAATGCACAACGACCAAGCTTCGAAATGCCGAAAATCGAGGCGCAAGATTGAGAGTGAAGGCGATGTTCTTAGGAGGGCCAGCAAGCTCCCTACCCACCAGCTGGAGGCAGGGGCGTATTCAGGATTTCAAGTCATGAGTGGCGTAAAGTAATTGGGCCTGGGGGACAGAAGTCTCTCCACTGGGGTTTATAGTTAAGGGGCAAAGCCCCAACAGAGAAATTGGGGCGATGTTCCACAGAAGGTAGTTTTTTTCTGTATGCTATAACAGCATGGTTTTTTTTGCAATGGCGTATCTAAAAAAATTTTTTCTGAAGGAGCAAATCATGATGGTTTTCGCCGTTCCATGTCCTTATTTTCCCTGCTTTCTTCCTCCTCTTCTTTTCATTTTCTACTTTTCTTTTTTTATTCTTTCTTTATTGCTTCCTTTTCTTTTTCTCCTTTCCTTTATTGCTCCCTTTTCTTTTCCTCCCCTTTTCTCTCTTTTCCTACCCTCTTTCTCTTTCGAATTAAAACATTTAAATTTCAGGTAAGGGATTCGGATGTCGGCTCCTCTAGCGGGGTCTGGAGCAGAGCGCCTTAGCCGAAATCGATTTTAGTGCATTAGGTCTATAGCTTCAAAACATGACAGTGGCGAAGCAAAAATGTAAATTGGGAAGGGAGGGGACTCGCTTTTTTCCTCTTTTCCCCTTTTCTCTTTTGTTCCTACCCTTCGCTCCTCTTAGAAGTATGACGCTAAATTCCAGCTTACTAGCTGGGATAGCGCTGTAAGCTACCTCAGCGGGATCTGGGGCGGAACCTTAGCCGAAGTCGAATTTGGTGCAGCTTTAAAATATACGAGATTGGTGGCAACAATTGTAATTACTTTTTGAGAATCACTAACTAACTAAAAGTGCAGTTCAAACAATGAAAGCACACAAGCGCCACAAATTTAAAAGTGGGGAGTGCAAATAATTTGCGAGCGAAACGAGCAGAATTTTTTGGACCCTTCACTTTTTGTGCAGCTGTTGAGTTTAGAGGGAGAACGGAGGGAGAGGGGCACCAGATAGTAAGTAAGTAGAACATCAACTTCAATGTAGTGAACTTGGAATGGACGTTTCTATAAGAAAAAGCAACAAAATTCGCAGTCGTGGCCAGTTTGACCGTACATTAGCTTTCGGCAAATTTTTCGCTGGATGCTCTAGCGTCTGGGGAGGCTTGGCGACTGAACTGGGGAGGCTTAGCCTCCCAAACCCTCCCCGTGGCGCCGGGGCTATGCCGATAACAGCACTAACTCTCACATGCCGTGATTGAAATGGCGTTATTCCAGGAACCCGATAAAAGCAGTGCGTCACTAATTAAACGTCACAAAATAATGTGTGTGGTGGGCCTACAATATTTTCCCGGCCTAGGCCCATAAGCTATTAAGTTGTGCTACATCGCTGCCAGCATTCGCTGGAGTTATCTTTTAGCCTACCTATTTTCTTTGTATGCCAAATTTTAACCATTGCATGACATTGGGCCTATTTGATGTCTGTTTCATTTTAACAGTGACCTAAAATTCCTACATGTTACACTCTGTAGAGTGTAGCCAATTTTTACAATCGAACGACAATAGGCCCATACGATACGATACGATACGGCATTTGCATCTTAAAACTGACAGACAAACCAGTGATGTTAAGTCTTTGAGGCCAAGCTGGCCTCGTGGCCAAAATTTTGTCCTCGGCCTTGGCCTCGAGCATTTGTCCTCGGCCTGTCCTCTAACTTTTTATTTTGGCCGCGAAAAAATGCATGTATAGTGTAACTAGCATCATGAAATCTTCACTGTGTAGATTGCATTACTATTGACAATAGAATATCGTTTAAATAAAAAAATGATGATAACATGATCACAATGATGACTTGTGCCAAATACAGTACAGCGATTACGTAGGTGATATATGGACTTCGAAAATTGGCCTCAGCCTTAGCCTCGGTCTCGAAGGTTTGTCCCTCCTCGGCCTCGGTCTTTGCCTCGAGATATTGTCTTCATTTAACATTACTGCAAACAGTACTGTCAATTCAATCTGTATGGACACGTTGGACTGTAACCACATTTATGTATAGCCAGCAAGAATTTTTTCGTTTCTTTTGTGCATTTTTACTTGATGTGTTTCTTCATTCGAGGAAGTTATAGTGCCCCCTCCTCTTACTATGTTAGTGGTTTTGGTAGGCTTAGGCTTCGTGATAGGGCTAGAACTCAAGAAAGTAAATGAGACCAAAAAATCGTTAAAGTGTAGCTATGCGCCTTTTACTTATTTTATGATTTTCATTGAATGATAGAATTTGGCGGGTTATATAGGCTTCGGCTATTCCGCAGTTCTTTCTGGTTACAATAATGTGTGTGGTAGGCCTCAGTTGTAAATTTTTGTCTTTGACATTTATACTGCGCGATGGCCTGTTTTAACTGTATATCTGCGCACTACAAGCATGTGATGACGATAATGATGATGATGATGATACTGATGATTGGACTGTACGGTAACTACATTTCCCTATAGGCCTAGCAGTTTTTACGCGCGAAGCAGCTACTGCTTTCAGCGCGTCTTAGCCATCGCAATTCTGTCCGTCTGTCTGTCCGTCCGTCACACGGGTGGTTCAGTCAAAAACGGTGCAAGTGCAAGCTAGAATTACCAGATCTTCACGTCGGCTGCCTGGAAGACTCTCGTTTTAGGAACCGTGAAGCTTTTCCATAAATTCGAAGGGGTCACCCCGAACGAGGGCGCTAAATGAGAGGGGTGGGATTTTCAGCTAAACTACTGAACCGAAACTGCTATAGGCTTTCGCGCGTCTCGTGAACATTAGCTCAAATTTCTTGTTTTCTTACAGGCCTAAAGCATAGGCTAGCACTTAAAAGTGATACTTAGCCATTAAGTTTTGCCTTTTCAAGTGAGCGGGCTACTGTCCCTTAACCATGCCTATGCTACGACCACTCGTTGCTGTAGCAATAGGCCCCATGTTTGTAAGTACGTAGGCCTACTCGTAGATGCATTTGACGAAAATTATTAATCCAGAATTATTTTAACCTGCTCTGAGGACATCTGTATGCATTATGGATGTCTTTACGGTGCCTGAGATAGAGTATGGACTTACAGAGACGGAGAGAAGAGTTGTGGTTTAGGTCTTAGAGTCATAAAGCGTGAGCGCAGACGTCGGTCGGCTTATGGTCGGCACTCGGCAACAGAGCGCCGGAGTGTGTGCATCGTAGGGAGCACATTTGTTTTTACTGCAGCGCTCTCCGAAACGTCTCGCGGGACCTCGTGTCGCGCCATTTGATGACGACGTTACATAGTGACGTGATTCCGACGCCATCTAGCTGCAGAGCGTTGGCTTAGATGACGTCTTTCTCGACAGCCGTGCGCCTCGTCTGCCGCGAATCGAGGAAAAAGTCTGTCCGGGCCAGAAGTAGGGCCTACATGTCTTCACCGTAGACTCCATTGCAGCCGCCTAACCAATTCGGTCATCTAACAACATAGGCGGATTTAGGGGGCAAAGGGGCCATGCCCCCAAGATGTCAAAGTCGCTTTTTTGGCCTAGCATATGCAGTGCATTTCTGCAGTAAAACTAATAATATTTATACTCAATGTATGCATTTTTAGGGGGTTTTCATGCCTAAAAACCGTTTGCTTCCGGGGCTGCGTCCCGGCGACAGGATTCTCGCCAAGAAGTCCACCTTTGTTTTCGGCTTTCGGCCTCAATTTCTGGTCCTTGGGGGCTAGTTTGCCTTTTGTGACTCCGATTTTTGGATATGCATATACGTAAAAGTAGGCCCTAAGCAACAATAAACAATATATAATGCCAGGGGAGTTTAAACCATATAAACCTAATTGAAGCAAACGTTACAAGAAAAACCAGAAAAGGTTTTTTCGGAAAATTAGGGGAAAGTTGAATAGCATTATTATTATGCATTTTTTCATATTATTTACGATATCTTGCAACCAGAAGGATTCTGTGACGCTTAGAATGCACTAAATTCGTTTTTCGCCGCGGCTCCGCCTCGGACCCCGCTGGGGGAGCTCACAGCGCTCCCCCTGCAGAGTCCGGCTGAGGAGAGAGATAGTCTCTCCCCATTCTCCTCCCCGTCGACGCCTGCGGCGTCTTGTCTTGAGTTTGAAGGAATTGCTCCAAGGACTTAGGAAAATAGACGCCCTTGAATAACGCTTTCTTTTTTCGCATGCAAGTCAATCTCCATGGCAGTCTTTGTATTACTGCTGTATTTCTAATACTGTTATGGTCATAGAAAAAAAAACGAAATTTTGCACAGAGTCCAGAAAAATGCGCCATTTTAACCTTAAGATCTAAAAAAATTATAGGGAGGGGGCACTGCCCCTCCCCAGGCCTCTCCTCCTGTGGGGAGGCGGACACCCCCTCCCC
>Ga0209367_1002871_pt1 | contig 23087 bp, 16 predicted proteins | sample WorMetLIZISLAND2_FD_187412 | JGI IMG/M metagenome (GOLD analysis project Ga0209367, IMG submission 187412) | Marine gutless worms symbiont microbial communities from Max Planck institute for Marine Microbiology, Germany - Olavius geniculatus... ... | reverse complement strand
GTTCCGGAGATATTCGCCGCCAAACTTCGAAGTCGACCGAAATCGGGCCAAATTTTGCATGTTTTTGGCCCCTAAAATTTTTTTTGGGAGGCTCCCCCAAAATTTTAAACCGGGATTATAAAATTGAACGCAGCATCGAGCATCGTGCAAAATTTCGCGCCGATCGGCCGACGGAGCTCGGAGATTACGCGGCGAAAAAAAAGAAAAAAAACACAGCAAAACAGAAGTCCTTCCGAAAACTATCGTTTTCGAGCGGACTAATAAGCCACCGCGATAAATCTTTTTATTGACGTTCGATCTGGCAGCATAAAGCGACCGCGAAAACAGGGCCCGGTATAAAGTGCGCTACAGAGACAATGACAATAATTCAGCCAATTCAGCGAAGTATGGATTTCGCGTGACTGACTGTACTGCGCAATTGCGCATCCATCAGCATACGTCAGTCTCCGCAGCTTGTAGGCCTCTATTCAGTCGTCATTGTCTTTCGTCGTCCGGCGCCCCGCCCACCCGTCCGTTGTATATTGATTCGACGACGACGATCGACGTCGAATTAAAGAACTTGGGTGCAGAGCAATTTGCGACGATGCGGCTGCGGCTGCTGAGGCCAATTGTTGCGCCGCGGCGGCGCTGGGTACGGACGCTGGGTGGGCGAGACTGCGAGGCACAGTAGCAGATGGCGCCGTGTGGCTGGCACACAGGCCAATTGTTGACAAACACAATGCACGCACTCACGCAATTGCGTCATGTCCATCTCAGTGCTCCGCACGTGACCACGGTCAGCAAAACTCCATGCACTAGTAGGTTGACTAAAAATGCCGGACACGAAATTGCAGGACAAGAAAGATATAGTATGAAATCACATACCCGTGTGCATGTTTTACAAACAACGTAAGAACACATATCAAAAATCATCAGAGTAAGTTTTACATTATTACAGAATGATATTAAATACTTTACTGTCAACAACCAGTGACACTTCATAGGTTAAAAGCAATTAAATTCTAGTTGATCGCCACAGCGATTAAGTCATTGTGAGAACAAGCCATACGAATCTCTTATATGATTAGCCTACTACAAACGCAGTACAAAAATATTTAATTTGACGGTTTATTCAGCCGCCTGAAACATTTGCCGATTTGTCGCTTATGAGATACTTTATGTCTTACAATTTCACGCTCTGCAAATTGCATGGTTCGTCAGTTTTATGTCCGTCATTTTCTGCACCCCTTGCACTCATCATCAAAAACGAAAAATGAAGCTAAAAATTGGTTCGTAAAAACTAAGGTCTAAAATTTTTTTAAAAGAAAATTTAAATTTTTTTCCATTTTTTATTTGTTGCGCAATATATGTTTTTATAATACAATGTTTTTAGAGCTGTCGAAGCGTTAATTTTTTAACACACGCGTTAACGCGTTAATAACGCATAATTAATATTGGTGATATTGTAAGATTATTACATTGAGAGGGTGACTGGAATGATGACCGACGAATTCGTGTTTGTGTCGCAAGACCGTGACAGTAGTAATGGAACGGCAACAAAACAAGTTTTAATTGCTTAAATATTATTCGATCGTCAAAATATGCAGTTTAATGGAATATTGGAACTCCTGCTTTACAGAGTGTAGTAAATTTACGTATGTGCGTTAATGTACACTCGCTACGCGTTAATTATTAACGCGTTAACGTGTTAATCAACGCGTTAATTTGACAGCGCTACTTTTTCACTTATTTTATTCATGCGAGCGACACTGATGACTTATTAGGTGATCGCATAACGTAAAGCCTGGTTTCCCACCCAACGCACGCAACGTATGCAACGCTAGAACCGCTTTTCTCCTTGCCTTGCGTTTTGGCCGTTACGTCGCTTGCGTCAGGTGTGTTTGTTGCGTACTGTTTTGTGCTCGTTGCGTGCGTTGCTTTGGACTTTAGCGTAGTACGTTCAAACGGCATTAGGCAGCATGCAAAAGGGTCGTTATGTCATTGGCACGGCAACGTCCGAGAAATTCAGATCGGTCGTCGGTGGCATTGCGCTCAGAATGGAGGTCCCTGCAGCTATGCATGCGTATGGGGCCACGCTGGCTCTGCCTTGGTTTATTGAGCATCCACGAGGTGCAGTATTTATTTTATAATGCTCAGCCGCAGTAGCCGCTGCACTGACACGGTAACACGATACATTAGTAGACCGAGACTGACCTGTTTGAACGGATGTGCACTTAGTTTGTGACTGTGACGATGACAATGTATTGTTGCAACTTGCACTTGCGAGCGATGACAGATTCACGTTTAAACGTCCTGTTCGCTGGAGGCGTGGCCATGAGCCCATAGGCACTGTTGGGCACCCACAAAAATTTTCTATAGGGAAACAGCGGTGTCGTGCATTAAAAAATAGGCGAAACAAAAAGTTGCAAATTTCCGACATAATTTTGACAAACAGTTACAGATTTCGAACAGAGTTTATGGATGCTCAAAATTTCGATCTTACCCTTAATTTTTTAATGAAAGGTTTTAGCCCCTAATTTTGCATTTTTTGGGCTATAACTTTTCGACAAAAAGACTTTCGGACAATTTCCCGACAGCTAATATATATCTTAAAGTAATTGCCCCCCCCCGTATTCCGCACCCTACCACGGTACCGAGTCACTGTAGCAGGATGCTGTATATATTGCTGTATGGGGGGACCTTAATACATTTGAATATTTGCTATTTGACCATATAGGCCTATGTCAGCGATTCATACTTATAAGAAATACAACTTACACTCGGCAACGCCAGACATAAGGGGGAAATGTCCGGTATGCAAAAAAAACAGGGGGAAACGTCCGGGGGAGGTGTCCGGGTGAAATGTCCTGCACCCTAGCTTTGGGCTGGGAAAGCTTTTAGTTACCGGTACTTGATATTACTCGCAACTTGACTCGATGAACGCCCGCCTTAACCCCAGCCAGATAGGCTAGTACTCGATTTACCTACCTCAGAGGGATTGACCTAGACGGCTGGTTACATACCGAGGTGGTTTACCTGCCTGGTGGCAGTCACCACTCATCCCATCCAAGTACTAACCCTGCCCGCGTAACTACAGAGCAACTTCGTTGGACGGACACAACGCGTTAGGCTACCGCTACGCCACGCCACCAGCAATCGATCAGGTGGACACAATTATACTTCTGCAGCTATAGATTTAATGGTTTACTAAGTTTAGCGAAATTGCAGATTGCAACAACAAAACGAAAGGATAGGAATTTGCAATGCAGTGACTGCTGGCGCGGCATGTGGGGGGGGATGACTGGACATTACGAATGTTGTCTGGATAATCGTTTTGTACTGCCAAGTTACGACGACGAATACGTACATGCGTTTTTCATAGCAAGCCACCCAAGACACAAACAGTAGGGGCCTAGCTAGAGATAGGCAAAAAACATCGAACTGATTGCGTACTGTACTGCGTCAACCTCTCAGCATAATACTCCAGCTGCCCAGGCATTTCACTGTGTATAGCATTGCCGCAATATCAGCTACGGAAAAACAGATCTAAGATTCAAAACATGGTCTAGCAAAAGCTATCGAATGTCGGACTGCAGTAAAAAAACTAACAGAAAAACGGAGAAAGAAAAAGTCCCTGTCTGCTTCCTGCGTGCATTGAAATTAAGAGCTTTTTATGACTTCAGCAGCTACTAAAAGTGTATCTGACTTATACCAGAATATAAACAAATACCGTGTACGAAAAGTTTGTTGAAACGGTGTGCTAACCCAAGTTCAAATTTCCTGCTGAACTTTGCGGGAAAGTTTGCGCGACTGCTTTGTAATTGCGTTCAACAGGAAATAATAGAATATAACAGAAGTACAGCAAGGGCATGGTACAGCGCAATCGATTACGAACAGTAACTGCACAGTGCACAAGTTTGTGCTCTGAACTATTACGTCGTGTAATCAAAATATTAGTTTTTTTGTGTATCTTAGAGATTGTAGAGAGATGTCTGTCATGTCTGAATATATATATACTCGCCATCAGCGATCGCTACAAAATAAAACGCAGTAGGCCTATTTTGACACAAAGACGTCGAGAGCCACGGCGGGCCCGGGAAACATTCTCGCGGTGGGAAAAATTGATTTTTACGCGCGAAAGCAGCTACTGCTTTCAGCGCGTCTTAGCCATCGCAATTCTGTCTGTCTGTCACACGGGTGGATCAGTCAAAAACGGTGCAAGCTAGGATCACGAAATCTACACTTTCGGCTGCTTATAAGACTCTTATTTCAGGAACTGTAAAGCTTATCCATAAATTCGAAGGGAGTCACCCCGAACGAAGGCGCTAAATGAAAAACGGGTGGACAAAATTTGACCAATAAGTCGCTGTATCTCAGTAACGGTGCGAGATAGGGCCTATTTACTATTAATCACTAATAGGAAGTCGTACATTGGTTCTTGATTAACGCTAGATTCAATGACCTTGAATGACCTTGAACGCCAAATAGGGGTTTTTATGGATTTTTTGGCGATTTTGGGCTGCGACACAAGTCTATATCATTCACAAGGTGGCGCCACGGAACTACCGTTATGGGATCCAGATAGAGAATTTAGTATTTGTACATTAACTTAGCGTGAACACCCCAGTTTTCAGCTAAACTACTGAACCGGAACTGTTATAGGCTTTCGCGCGTTTCATGAGCATTAGCTCAAATTTCTTGTTTTGAATGGCACATTCTGGTGTACTTTATATTTTTGAGCGACAGCGAGGCCCCAAACGTAACTTACCCCCATCCCTCTCCTCTCGACGGACCTGGTTTGACATGTTTTTGTGAAGAACTTCTCCATGTATCCGAATAAAAGTATACCGAATAATTCCGTTGTAAATTTTTGTCTAAGTTTTTAGCAAGTTTCACTTACGGACATGTGTAGCCTAAATGAGAGCCTGTATCGGCGATAAACGAGCGGGGGGGGGGTAACAAGGCCGAGTACTGATGTAAATGGCAGCAAGTTACGGCAGTCTCCGAACGAACCGACCGGTGACTGCAGGCGATGTCCGTAGAGGTGGAAGGGGAAAGAGAGAGAGAGAGAACGTCGACGATGAACCCAGAACGGCACGGACGGCGTCTGAGTGGCTGGGTAGCCTGGTGGCAAGTGCGAGTACCCAGTGACGCCTAGCACTTCGCACTCGGACTGCTAGGCTATAGGTCGGAGTATTGAGATGCGTGTATGCGAGAGAGCGCGAGGAGGTACCGCAAGCATGCAGTCGTCGACCATGCATTGCACCGACTTCGTCAGTACACCCAATATAAGCGCCCACTCCATGGAGGCCACCGCCCTCAGGGCCAAAACCTCGTGGGGCGCCGGTGGTTACAAACCTAGAAATAACACATGAAATACTCAGGGATTTCTCTGAACATGAAAAACGCAGGAAATCGTTAAGAAATTCTGTGCAACGTAAGAGAAAATTTGTAACAAGCAAAATAGTTTTCGCTCGTCATGTTAATATGTTTGTAAAGCAAGACAGGTGTTGTCTAGCTAAACAAAATTATTACGACCTCAAGGAGTAATATATTGCTGACATAAATAGAATGACAATTGAAGGCCATTAATACAATTACACTTTTTGTTGCCATAACCTATATGCAAAAGTAAATTTATGACTTTGAAAAAGCCCGGAAATTTTAGGATTTTTATCCCACTTTGCGGCCATCTTGCAAAAGTGTTCAACTACTGTTAAAGATTTTTGCGAATTCCGTAAAACGAGCCAATTTTGCATCTTCACGACTAGTTCGATTTTAATGCAAATAGACCCGAACGGAACAGCAAGCATGCAAATGTGCTCGCCATTTGGCAATGGACAACGACAAAAAACGTGCAGTTTCATTGCACTCTTTTGTCGCTTGCCCAGCGACATATTTGTGTTTTCGCCGAGCCGGAAAAGCTTACAGCAATCCCGAACCCCATGCATGTATTTAGCATAGGAAGATAGGAATGTGTAAGGAAAGAGAAAGAAGGAAGGAAGGGGTAAAAAAATAATAGATGGAGTAGAAATGAAAGGTCGCCCCTCACACTGAATGCCAAAAGCGTGCACCTATGAAGAGACCCCAAGGCAAGCAGGTATAGTTGCAGCGGACTATCAAGTCAGTACGCACACGTCATCGTGATGTCATCTGGCTGGTCCAGCGCCAGTGGCATTGCGGACTTTCTCGGTGCATCGCGCCTAATTATATCGCTCTTGATTACTCTCATTTACACATGCACTGCGTAATATGCGCAGTATCAATAATTACAGGTATTGTTGCGGTAACTGCTATCATGTGGTCTTACACAATAGGCAGCTAGGTTGGCATGAGACCAGTGAATTGTATTAGCGAACCGCGCTATTACAATTTCAGCTTCAGTTTATTCATCTCAATCTCATTAAGTTACAATACGTGCAACGAGCAGTAATGATAACTAATATAAAGAACTCATATAATAAAACTAAAAGGCACCAACACTAGCCCTGGATGATTTAGTTCAGAACAGCAAGCATTGTTATGCAGTCGTCTAACTTGCCGCAGTACGGGTTTTGTTCGTTCGTCTGTCCGTACGTCTGTACCGTACGAGCCAGGCTCCGTAATAAAAATAAAATAGCGTAAAACGAAATTGGTTTGAACGTAAACGTACTTTAGCGCAAGAGAGAGGTCGATTTTCAGTCAAAAAGTTAAAAACGTCAAAAACTTCCAGCAATTTCTAAAATGAAGCATTAGTTTTATTATCGCGCATAATATCTTGTCTGCGGCCTCGGGTATAATCTGTGTAGGCCTACTGCAAGATAATGGCGCGCTGGCTAAGCAGTCGCAAGCAACAGATTAAAGAAGTTCAGCACACGTATTTCTATTAGTGCCTATAATTAAACCCCAAAGCCGCCATCTTAAGCCGCCGTCAAATGTGCTAAGTCACAGGCTGCCATAAAATTCGCCGGCAAGAACGTAAGCCATAAGACTTGTTGGCGGCGCGGCTTGAAGCTTTCTCCTTCCAAAATTATCGCTATAGTATTGCGTTAATACTTAAAGCCAATTTTCGCTACCGTCCAGCAAACCTGCTATCGCTGCACTAACACGCAAATTGACTCAAATTGACTTTTGCGCAACTTGGTCGAGTTAGGACTTTCTCATTACCTCAAGTTTCGAATACCAGTACAATGGGCATTGTTAAATTAATGTGACTGTCTAATTTTCTGTGGAAAATTTTTCGGTTTGTATCTGTAAGCTGTGGCTAACCGCCGTAAGCCGTTGTAAGCCGTCAGTAGTCCTAAGCCACAGCTAGCCAGCCGTAAGTACAGTAAACCAGCCGCCTGAGACTCTGAGCGATCGCTTGGGATGTACGTATAATGTTTTACGTCTGACATTTGTGATGATAATTTCGATGACAACGCGGACGGCGGTATATTATGTTGCCATGATTGATGTTCTTAATCGATGACACTTCGTCGTCAGCGAAATGTGGTGATGATGCAGCCAGTATAGCAGTTTAGTTTAGTCCAGGGATATTAGTCGACAATAAAATTGAATAAATGAGTTAGGCTTACACACCCTTTGCGTCTCGGCACGCGAACATTGCATCGAAACGATGCAATGTTTAAACGATTTATAATCACAATTATGCGGTCGTGTTGCACACATTCAACAATGCGCCACCATTACCGCATTTTCTCTATGTTCGCAAATCGGATTTAGCCTATTGCAATGACATTGTAGGGCGCCTGGGGAGGGAAGGCTGACATAATAATGCCCAATAGGAGCTGGCAATTCTGCATTACCGTGGGTTTAGTTCAGGCTTTTATTAATATCGATTACATTGCATGATGACCTGGTAACTGTTTTAGCAACGTTAGCGCGTCTGATGTGCATACAACATGTTAAATTTGTGGCATTGATTTTTTTCTCGATATACAATATTAACATAATATAATATGGAAAGTGATATCATAATAGTGTAATATCAAAAACCTGCGGAAAACGGTGCATGTCTCCCGGGTAATTTTACTTCCGGCAGGCGGATCACCAGTGGCGTAGACAAGAGAAGAGGACGGGGACCAGCTTCCCCAATTCTCCAGACAAAACGTAAACATACCTTAATACTGCACTAAATTTGTCAACTTGGTCAGTTTATTCTCAAAAAAATAATTAAAACTGTTGCCACCAGATCTCATCTTTTAAAGTTAAAATGCACCATATTCGAATTTGGCTGAAGTTCCACCCAGACCCCGCTGGGGAGCTAACAGCGCTCCCTCAGACCCTTTAGCTGGATATTAGGGGGGTCCTACTTCTAAGGGAAAAAGAGGACAAGAGAGGAGAAAAGAGGAAAAGGTGGGAGGGGTAATGAGAAAAAAGAAAAAGAGGGGAGGGACGAAAGTGAAAAGGGAAGGGGAGGGGAAGGAAGACGAGGCCCCTCCCAATTAAAATTTTTGGCTACGCCACTGCGGATCACAGTGCTGGCTGGCTGCGTCGGACGGGGTCGCCCACTGCACTATAGCCGCAGTGCATTAGACGCGTACGAACCACGGCAACTAAACGGTCAGCCACATAGTCTACATCTTTGCTTACCATTTTTAAATATGTTTGCTAAAGTATAAATATAAGTGACGCTGTGACTTTCATGAACAAATATATATTCGTATTACGTAAATTCGGGAATAAAAAACATGAATATACGTATAACGGGAGAAAAAACTACAATCTTTTCGCTATTTTTTTCTTCGACTTTGTTTTAGCGAACAAAAGAGAACCAGAACAAGTGTCAGAAATTACGGACAGTATACGACTGTTTTGTCTGATAAGACATGAGTTAGAACATTGTATTACATGTAGCAAACAAACTTGTTCGTTTATAATGCATTTGCCGTTATGATGTCTGCAAAAGCAGGTTGCGTAAAATCTCTCCAACAGCTGCAATGCGCTACACCAAAAAATATAAGAAATCGTCGCGACGTCTCTTCTCTTCATATAATAAGTTTATAGTGTATGCATGCGCGCGCGACCAACGGACGCCATATAAATTATTCAGCATTGTTCAGCAGCAGCTACTGCATGGGCGGCTGCAGGCGCTTCCTATTCATCCTTCAAAGTGTTTTTGCTTGCGGTGCTGGGCTGCATAGCGGCAGTGGTGGTTGTGGCGCTCTGAAAGAGAATAAAAAAAGTACACGTCGCCGCAGCTGAAAGCACTTCAGCGGCACAATTGGCTGCAGTGACGGACAGGTCCTAAAGCTAGACTGTCTAATAGCATTATACTTGTCTGTGCTGTATATCCTGGGTGACCTGGTACCAGCCTGCACGGCTGCGGCTTCCGGGCTCTGTATTCATGATGCGGAGTCTGGCCCCAGTGTGATCTCGCTCCAGGCATAAAACTCTGTGACGTCATTCTTAGCGTTACGTCCTTGGGTGTTATGGGTCGGGAAGCGGAGATGCGGTTCTTCACTTTTTCTCACGGAGAAGACGTTTTCTTCGCCACCGTTTTACTAAAACTCACCGCGGAAAGAAGACTCACAGTTTCATTTGCTTTATACTTACTTGAAATAAGTTTACAATAATTAGTCAGCCCGGAAACTTATGAAATATAGGCGTACAAAAAAATGCACCATTTTGGGCCACCCTCTAGTGCTCAATGACGTTATCGACTAATGCCGTGATTAACTTTAAACCGATGTCGATTTTTGCGGACCATATTTTTAACATTTGTTGTATGTCACACGTTTTATTTGACTTAATGACACAAATCGGATATTTTTACACTAGCATAAATAAAGTTTTTACCAAAATTTTGCAAGATCGTGCTGTTAGTTAAAGGCAAACAGCAAAATAAAGCTATTTCTTTTTTTGCAATTTTGTGTGTGTCTGCGAAAAAGTATCAATATTCATTGACTGTTCAGACAGTTATACTAGAGAGAAACAAAAGGATAACTTCAAGTAAGTAGTAAAAAACTTTAAAAAACATTATTGCATTCTCTTCTATTTTGTATTAGTATAATCTTGTTCTAGACTTCTGAACATTTGTTTTCGTATTCAGTACTGCGTTAATTTTTTTTTATTTGTGGTCACGCTTTAATTCATAAACACACTAAACCAGATATTAAAAGCAATGTGCATGCACTTACAGAAATCTGTTTGAAATTGCTATGACAACTTTTGATGGTATATGTGGATGCCTGTGTACATCGGAAGCACCCATGCACACACGGGCACGCGCACGCACTCTTCATAGTTATAACGACAGTTCAAGCCTGCAGGGCAAGCTTGCCGCTGAATCCGCGAATATACGTGTATATATCGAGTTAAGCGAGACAGCCGTTTATATAGCGTTATTTTTGCTTTCTTGCTCCTCGAGTTTCTATAACCTTCGTCACGTCTCGTTATGCCGTCGTTTGCTTGCCGCAAGCGATCACTGTGTCGCATCTTATGGTTATCAGATGTCGGGACGGTTTCTGAGATTAGCTGGATTATGTCTCTACTCCCAGTATAGTCTGAAACGTTGACGTCATGTTACTGCTATACAGCTCAGAGTTTGAACTGAATTACAAAACTGATGCAGTTACATGAAATTCTCATTTTTAACCGAGTTAAGGAAACGTCATCGATGCCCACTACCCTCTCTGTAATCAAGTTCCGTATCATTCTATCACTTTATGTACTGGTATAGGTGTGGTCTTTGTTTTTCATTTTTTTGCATTTTTCCTGGTGTTAATACATGTAGTTTATAACTACTGATCTCGCAGCGTTTGTTACGCCAAGTCTTGCACCAGAGCAGCCCTTCCAGCGACGTACCAAACCTGGTTAAAAAGAAACTGTTTCGCCATTTGCAAAAAAACAAGCAACAGTTTTATAGAAGCTCAGCAGTTACTAAAACTTTTATGCTACTGCGCAATTTGCATCCTATTAAAACACTTCTATTTACATGGCCTATTTATGATACGCAGGCTACAAAGATGCACGATTATTGTAAAATTCACCAACAAATGAGACAACAAACAAAATGTGTCGCATATAGGCAGCAAAATCACACTTAGTAATTTCTGACGGTGACAGTAAAATACCAACAGCAGTTTATTGCTCACTTTCCGTTCAGTTGCATTATAAATTTGTTCATTCATTTGACTTAGCTCTTTTCTTGCGGGTATCAAAAAGTAAGTACCATAGGCCTAATAACAAAACGATTGCGACTGCAGTAAGCACACATACACACGCGAAAAAAGAAAAACATAAAGGGAGACAGACAGGTGCTTGTGAGGCGGATGCTGTTGATGAGTGGCTGAAAAACAGCAGCAGGCCTTCGATGGACGCAGCGTTTCATCGCGGCCAGTGTGATTAACAAGATGGCACCAGACAACGTCGTCGTCGACGTCGTCGTTGCTGCCGACTTAAGCTCGATGTTCAGCCCGGTCAGTGGCGCTACTGTGACGGAATGACCGTTTTACATCTCGCTGGGTCAGGGGCGTCGATGTCCATTGAGAACCTTGCTCAAATCGTATTACATTTTTTTTCAAGGGGGGGGGGGCTTTTAGGACTTTATGGGGGCAGTCATATCGTTCCAACTATTATTATTAAATACATCAACATGTGAGACAATGAGACAACGATGGCGACATTCTTTCACTTTTGTGAAACTGAAAATGCACCAAATTTACTTTCAGCTAGGGCTTCACTCCGACCCCAATGGGAAAGCTTACAACACTTCCCCAGACACTATTCTTTTTCGATCCTCACTCCATTCGATGCGTGTAGCACCTTAACACCTCAATGACCTCTTTTTTCTTAAAATTTTTTTGCAGGCGTTCATGAGTAGATTAAGCGCTGATGCCGTCAATTGCCATTCAGTGAAGAATGTATGCACTCGGCTAAGTTGACGTGGAAGAGGTTCGACGTTGAGGGGGAATCAGACATATTTGGAGAAGGGGGAATTTACGTAGCGTGCCCAAGAGGAGATAGACGCCCCTGCCCTGGGTTGTTACGAAACGTATGTTTTCTGCCCCTCTTGCCTGACGCTCGCTGCGTGCGGACGAGATGTAGACATTATATACGGTGACTTAAAGGCGGATCAGTCAAGTCGCTGACTAGCATTTCGAAACACTCCTTGCAGTGATCGAACGAAACCGACATTCTGAAACAGACAGAGTCAAGTTGAGCGATGTTTCAGGGATTTGCGAGTCCAGCATCCACTTGTCGGGACCTCGGTCGGAGCCTCACTGCAGAGTGACGTGACGTCTTCGTAAGAGATTCGTCTTGTGTGCATGGAGTTGCCAGCGTTTTATCTTCACTAGGCCAGATCGCTTCGCCGCTAATACGAGCAGCTCTCGATCTCGCTGTGATTAGGGATCAGACCGGTACGAAACGCCGCAGGAACGAAACTTTAGCCGAAGGTGCCTCACGATTATTAGACTGATCAACGACGGCGACATTCTTCCACTCTTGCCATTATTTTTTCAGCGTAATAGTTGGTTTTATTATGCGGCCGCCTAATAGGCCGCATTGTGCTTTTTGCCTGTTTGACTGTCCGTCCTTATCTCCCGTACGAGCTTTTTATTTAAAAACAAAAAAAAACACAAAACCAAATTTAGTCTGAATGTTATCCAGGGCATGCAGTGACCTAAGTTTTACTTCAAAAAATCAACAAAAAATCAACAAAAAACCAGCTTTCGCTAGGGAAAACTGACTGTGCCGTCTATACGTCCGAAGCCTAGCGTTCGACTTCCAATCACTGGATCAGCTACAGTTCTATGCACCAGCAGGTCGCAAGTAACTGTCATGATCTTTCAGTCGTAAATAAAAATACAAATATCGAACGCAGGTTTCGCAAATTATTCTCACAATAAAAACGCATTGAAGACGCGCTAGAGCATATACAGTTCCTGTTGCAGTATTGACCTTCAAGGTTATCTAAGGTCGATAATTTTTTATCTCATCTAAAACGGCGTATGCCACTTCCTATTAGTGATCAATAGTAACCATGGTTCTATCTCTCACCGTTTTCGAGATATGGCCAGTTTTCCATTGAATTTCTTACCCTCTTTCTTCATTTAACTCCAAATTTGAAAATGTTTCCCATGCACTAAATTGCTGAAATTTTGCCTGTCCAAGTTTAACACACAGGGCTAATTATTTATGTAAAAAAATTTCCCATATGACCTAACGCTCAGTCACAATGACTCAGTCAAACGACGACGACAGACGACGACAGGCAACAACCGTACCGTAAGCTTGACCGTTACTTAAGTACGGTCGGCTAAAAATTTTGGTCAGCGGACGTGAAAAAAAACTCAAGTAGGCCTAAACGACGAATATAATTATATAGTGTATACGTTTTACGGCAAGTCACCCGTCGACTGCAAGGTTTAACCATTGTTAGACCTAGTTTACTGTCGGCGTCTAAGACCCTCGGCAGCTAAACGGACGGCCGCATACATGTCGGCACAAGGCGCATACATCTCTGCTCAGTATTTATCCGCTGAAGTTGATTGCATGCGCGGTTACCCGTTAGTATACGTGACGTCATACGTCGTCAGCGGTTAATTTTAAGGCGTACGTACAAAGCGACGGAAGTGAACAGAGCTGAACTGAGATGAACTCGCTTCGTACGTTTTTACCCTTCGCAAAATAAACTGAAATCAGATGAGTTGGACTGCGAGATCGTTCATTTGCTTCGTACAGTCAGTGCAACGCAGTGCAGCTTAGTTCATTCAGTTCGCTCTGTACGCGCATTAACGCAGACGCATGCGGCTGAGTCAGCCAATGGCATCGTCGCACACCGGAGTTGATGAACATTTCCTGTAATTATTAGTTACAGATTAATAAATGTCCGCTGATTAGTCGCAAATTTTCTGTCATTTCCTACACGTAGGCCTACTCAGGTTGTCTATTCCACTTTGAGTCGTCGGCATGTTGTTGCAAAATAGCAGTCGATCGTTTGCGGCGTGTCGTTTGCGCCCTGATTCTTTCTGAGACTTTGGCGCTTTATAAATCATTTACTTACTTACTTACTTACTTACAAACGACGAGAATGTCTACACAGGGCGATTGATGCAGATGTATTACATCACAGTCGTAATTGCAGTCGTGAATGTTATAAACTTAATGCCCCGTCTGCAGCAATAAGACCGATACTGCATGACAATGACTGTCCAAAGTTGCGGAAACAAAAAAAAGTTCTCGAGAGCGTAACAAGAATCCGGAGCCAAAGCAGGAAAATTGGTTCGAAAAAAACTCAGTTTTCTATTTTTTAAAACCTATAAAAATCTAAAAAGTTTAATTTGTAGTTCTTTTTATTTTTTAGTTGTAAAATGTATTATATATCATATTTTAATTTATATCTTAATCGTGATTGTTGATTACTTTATTTTGCTATAATTTATATTTAAAACACAATGTGATTATGTGACGCATAAGGTAAATGTTTTCTTGGATCGTACTTTTGTGTACGGCGTGGATTAGACACTAAACCATAAAAACTTTAAAAACTCAAAAAGCCTAAAACCGAGAAATTTTTTTAAAAGCCTAGGTTTTTCCAGCGCCGCTCGGAGCAAAGTAAACTGTGAAGTTCCTGATGTGGGAATAAATCCGGTTCCAGACACTTAGACCAAGGACGGAAAAGGCGCGCTACTGGGTCCGTGTCCTCGTGACAACAGCTGTGTTGGTCGTAAAAATGGAGCTGGCGGCGTCCAAATTCTTCGATGTTTAATTTAACGATGTTGCTGAGATATGCCGGCCAGCCGGCAGTGACAAAGAATGGCGTGCATCACGGTGACGATTTTGAACTCAACTCAGTCCATAGCAATCAACATCATCAGCACTCTGTCGTCGTCGACGACGTCGATTACACGTTGTCCTCATGATGTACTTGCAGCCGCGGAACTTGCAATCAGTCGATATAAATGAATGAATGAATATAATGCGACGTTCCGGTGTTCCATTATAGTATCGCCCTTCAGAAGTCTCCTCCCGGCCGATAATTTACCGGTAAAAATCCGCTCCGCCCGGCGGCAGCCCGGGCGGGACGGATTTTTAGTTTTTACCAGTAAATTGTCGGCCGAAAAGAGACTTTTCAGAAGGGCGATCCTATAATGGGAAGACTTTTTATGGGGCCGGCGATATTTTAGTAAGGGTGAAGGAAACATATAATCTAATCTAATCTAATCGTTATTAATTATTATTATTATTTATGTAGTTCCTAATTTTTCATCTATTTGTCTTTCTTTCTGTTGTGCTACCAATGTTGGTGAATAAAAGATTGTCATAATACGACACCCGGCCGCTAGCGTACTGTACGCACGACGAGACGACGCTGCACTAGTCGTTCTCTCGTTTTTCTCTTTCTCGTTTTTCTGACTGCCGGGTATGTAGCAAAGCAGCCAGTGGCGTAGCCAGAAATTTCGATTTAGGGAACCGCATGTTTCTTTTCCTCCCCTTCTCTTCCCCGTTTCTTTCTCCTCTCGTTTCTCCCCTTTTACTCCTTTCTTCTCTTTCTGTCCTCTCTTTACTCCCCCTCTTTCCCCTTAAAAGTAGGACGCCCGTAAAATCCAATTAGGGGCCTGGGACATAGCGCCAGCCGAAATCAAAGTGGGTGCATTTTGGCTATAAAAGATGAGATCTGTTGGCAACAATGTTAATTATTTTTCCTAGAAGAAAGTGACAAAATTGGCAAATTTAATGCAGTTTAAACGTATGCTTATGTTTTGTCTGGAAAATTGGGAAGCTGAGCCCCCTGTCCTACCCCCCATGTCTACGCCACTCAAAGCAGCAGCCGCTGAGTGCGCGAAGCCGCAGTCGAAGTCGCAAATTACGTCGTACCTGATTAACTTCAATTATCAACAACAGCAGCAGCCGCACCGCGCAGCGCTTAGCTCGAAGGTGTCACATTAAAATGTTTCCATCTTATTAAAATATTGCCGTCTCCATAAAAAGTCTTCTTATTATAGGATCGCTCCTCCAGAAAAGTTTTCCCCGGCCAACAATTTGCCGGTAAAAATCCGTACCGCCCGGGCGGCCGCCGGGCGGAACGGATTTTTGCCAGTAAATTGTCGGCCGGGAGAAACTTTTCTGGGGGCGCTTGTATATTGAGACACCGGCTCGCCCGCGTGCTGTATATATAGCTCACAGACACATCGACAGACAGAGAAATACAAGAGGCATCGTACGTCGTCGAGCGGCTTTCAGCTCGTCTCGAGACTTCGATCGCGGATGACGCGGTCGGCTATTGACAACAAGTTGCGGCGGCACTAGCACCGTAGCAGTCTGCAGTCTGCAGGTGACGTCACAGCAACGCCGCATCACACAGCGAACACACAGGTGAGTCGCAGCGCTGCTAGAATACCGTGATTGCATGACACTTCGTTACCTGTATCCACAACATAGATAGTGAATAAACATTGCATGATATTGCAGGTGTACCACATCGAGAGAGTAAGTGGAATGAAGCCCAGAAAGACGTGCCTGTGTCGCAGAACCGTAACAGTAGTAATGAAACGCCAACAAAACAATTTTAATCACTTAAATATTATTCCATCGTCAAATAAACGAAGTTTGATAGAATATTGGAACTTCTGCTTCACAGAATTAAGTAAATTTGCGTATGTGCGTTAATTTTTAAACACGCGTTAGTTATACGCGTTAACGCGTTAAGTTAACGGGTTAATTCGACAGCTGTAATTTACAGTGTGTTTAAAAGCCGCACTTTGTAGAAGTTAACGTCGTCAAAGACGCGAGCTAGTCGGTGATACGTAAGTTCCATCCGCGTGAGAAAAATTGAGAGGAAAAAAGAGGGAAAAACTTGGAGAAAAAATGAATAAGCTTACTTAGCTCTCATGAAGTGAAATCAAAGAGAAAAACACAAACAAAAGCATCCAACGTTAACAAAATGCGTCTGGCGACACATAGGCCAATAAAATCTTATTCTTTGTGTATTCATTTCGATTTTTGAACTTTTAGCATTCTGTATACAAGTGTTATTTCAAATAAATAGATATTCACCGTCGACATCACTGAACTATCAAAAATTCGTCGACTGCTAAGTGGCTTATAGGGTGTTTACACGATCAAGCAAACTTCCAGCAAACGTCCAGCAATTAACACGTGTATTTTGAATACATTTGCTGAAAGTTTGCTGGATCGTGTAAACGGGGTATTATGTACAATGAAATAATACGCATTGATTTCTGCCGATAGGCCATCGCTGCACCACTTGACTTCGGCCTACTTTCGTGATGCTCGGTAGTTTTTGCTCATTATATGCAGACAGACAGTTTCATCACTTCGTAATAGCACAGCCCGACATTAGTGTTAAAAAAGCTCATTGGGCGGTGACACAAAAATGTATATTTTAAAAAAATCAGCCACGTATACACTGTGTCCCTAAAAAGCATTCCCGACATTTTCGACTGTAACTTGAAAACCAGTCATCAAATTTTGATAATTTTTGGTAGGAATATTCCTGACACAACTTGCCATCAAATGATTATTTAGTTTTCTACCTCACAAACGTTTGTTTTTGCACTACCTGGGGAAAATACAGCCAGAGAAATATCACTTTTTATTCAATGTGATATGATGGGCTTAATTAACATAACGCGTAAAAACACATTTTGTTCACATTTCTGACACTGTGGCTGACATTTCATTTAGTTGTCCATTTTTCAATTCCCTGCAGTAAAATTGCTTGAAGTGTTGGCCTACTATGCGAACACAGGCAAGGATATGCTTTTCCATTCATTGACAGCAGTATTGATAATGTTCTGCTCCAGACCAATCCAGGCTGTACCAGTCGCTTCTTAACTTCACAAACATTCCTAAACTTCATCTGGTAGACACAATACTGCATGACAGTCAAAACTTATAATACACCGGCTGTTGGGGCTTACAGATAAGGATAGATGGCATTTATTGACGTTTTTTCATTCATTTTAACACGTATTATGCTTGGTCTGCTTTCTCCGGGTAGTGCAGAAGCATACATTTGGTGAGGTGGAAAACTGAACGGTCATTTGATTGCAAATTGTGTCAAGAATATTTTACCAAAAATTATCAAAATTTGATAATAGGTTTTCAAGTTACAGTGGAAAATGTCGGGGATACTTTTTGGGACACAGTGTATATCGTATGCAGTCACCAATAATTTAACAACTATCGTGTGTTAAATCTGTCACATGGATAACGTATGGCACATTTTATACTCGTTCAACTTCCGTTTTGATCTAAATATTGCGACTATCCCGCATGGCTGGCCAGGCTGAGTTGAATAGGCAAATGGTTATTTTGAGACCAAAGTTGAACTGTTTAGGTTTTGAGTGTCAAGCGATCAAAGTCAAGTTCGCTACAGATGCGTAAAACTTGGTTTTCATAATTATATCGTGAACAGCCTTATATTTTTTAGACAAAACTGCACATGTTTATTTTGCATCTACATTGCATAGACTGTTGATGTTCTTAAAGCCGTGAGATTAGTGTCAAGATCACAACAAGGCTTACTAATTTCACTAATTTTACGGCCTTGAAAACACCCGGGCAAAGTCAAATATTTGAGTAAATTAATGTTACGAATTGACAAGCGCCTGAGCGACAACGTGTCATCATCGCCCAAGTGTTTTTACTGCATACTCGGCAGTAACATAAATTTGCAGCTAAAATCACCAAAGATTCCACTACCGTGCACGTTAGATGCTTTTGTCTGCGACATATTTTAAACGCAAGACACTGCGCGAAGCTTTTGATTTGCGACTTCACACTATCAAAGGATGCATCAGATGTCATCGCCATTTTCACGTGACGTGAGACAGCTGCAGAACGATTAGCGAATAGCAACTAATTACAGTACAGAATGTCGCACCGAGACTGTATCGACGACGATGGTGGTCTAATCGCCAATGCACGGTAGGAGATTGTTACGTTAGTCGCTAGGATAATAATGATCGCTTGCAGGTGCGTCTCCAAGCTAAATGACGTGGACAGTCAAAAAAGCTCGCATAGAACACTGCGCCGTGCAGCGTTCTGCCAGCAGCTGGTTTCTGAGTCGTTATTGATCGACAGAATCATCCAAAAATAATGTTGTCTGTCAACAGGGTGTAATTTAAACTCCCCGGGAATTAGGGGGCTACTACACCCAAGCTCTATTGACGTGCGGTTTACTAATTTATTCCAATAGTCGATAATTTTAAGAAATTTTTTAAAAAATTGACTGCATTATTATTATATTACGGTTATAATAATTTTACTTATTAATACAATTGCAATGTATATGAGTGCTACGTTTTACGAGTGCTACCTTTATTTGTCTAAAAAGGCGCATACAGTCGAATAGACGGACGAGCAGAAAAAAAAGACATAATTGTACGAGTAAAAAGTAAAGATACCACAGCCAAAAAAACAAAGAACCTGGACATGTATAAAACGCTTAAAATTAACCGTATTGCATTTTTGTTGAAATAATAATAATAATAATAATAATAATGCTGGAGTCTGAAATAGCATACCGTCGGTGAATAAGAGTGCTCACAGTACAAACACGTATGGCTTCAAAAAAGTTCAATTTACAGGAAACCTCTTATCAAGCTCTGCCTATGGAGTTCGTTAAGGGGCTTCCGTTTTTTGACCACAGCTGGAAAACGTAAGCTTTTTTGGAAATTTTGAAACAAAATTTAAGGTTTTAAAAGTTTAGAATTACGTTTTAGGTTTCTAAGGTTTTAAACTTTTTAGTGTAAGCCTACATTTGCAGACGAAACTTTAATGCTTAACCCAAAAAGAACGTACCGTCAGAACTCACAAATCGTGATTAGACAAGAAGCTCAGCTGTCGCTAGGATAGCCGACCGTACTGGTTGTCAGTGACCTTCAAGGTCATCTAAGGTCAATGATTTTCATCTAGTTTGACAAGGCATATGCCACTTCCTGTTAGTGATTAGTAGTAACTTAGGCCTTATCTTGCACCGTTTTGCCACAATACATCCGCGACTGACGACAGACGTCAGACGGACGACGAACGACAACCATGACAACAGCTCCACCATTACTTAAGTACGGTCAGCTATAAACGAAATCAAGTCTGATTTGTATCATACATATGCAACGAATAAAAAATCTTTTAAAAAACTACAAGGTTTTTAGTTATTTAGTTTTATAAATACCTAAAAAAAAACCTAGGTTTTTGAACCATTTTGTCAGGCCTGCTGCCGACTCTTTCTCAAAACCCCCACACCTACTTCTTCACCCTGACTTACGCCCTGATCCGTGGGCTGGTTCGAGTGAGTGATGTGAATTTGTCTCATGGCGACGACGATTTGCATGCCGGTCGTCATTAGCTCGCTGCTCTTATTATGCATCCAATCAATCCGCCAGCCAGCAGCAACCCGGTACGTTGTCATCTATTACCCTCGACCCATTTCTTCTATGCGCATTACGCAAACGCTTCTTGACGCCACGGTGTAGTTAACAACAATGCACAAATGATGGGTGTCGACCCCCAGTAGGCCTACCTGTTGGGCATGAAAGCATGTCGTTTGTCAGTCGACTAAAAAAGAGAAAAAAACCCTCTATTGTTAGATTGCGTTTTGCCCAAATCGAAAACCTTCTTACGCCATTATTAGTTGACCAATTAACGATTTACGGAGTTATAATACAAGGTCACCCACAAAATGACGTCTTCAACCTTTAACTACTCGACCTCTGACTAAAAGTCATGGCATGTTACGCCTAGTATTCGGTATCAGTTCAACGTATTAATCAAAAAGTCACTGTGGTTTTGGGTTTGGCTATTTTTGCTCTATATTGTGTCCCACCTTTTAGTTCGAATGCTCGCGCACGCAGTGACGCGCTGTCGCATTGGACATTAATCTCACATTACTTACTTACTTTAGTTGCACAAGTCATGCATAGCTAAGTAATAGGTCTATTTTGCCGCTTTTCACAAGTTCTGGCATGCTTAGAATTAACCCGAGCATTGTCACCATTTTTGACCACTTGTCGTATCACAAGTATAGACAAGACATATCTGCGCTAAAGTCAAAGTGTGTATTGATTTGAGGTCTGCAATAACAATAAATGATATGCAGCTGACTGGCGACACAGCGAGTCTGAACTGATCGATAAACCTGTGGAACAATGCTGCTTTTAATTGACGTCATAGAATATTGATCGTTTATCTGTATTCATGATCACAATAATACACCAGTCGAGTGCACGATTTATCGTCTATTAATGTAGATATTACTGGATTATTGTGCATAAATTAATTTTCTTTTACCGCCTTTTTCGGCGCAGAACGCATCACATAGACAATTTCGTTTGCTATACAAACATTTAGAAAAATGCTTATTTTATTAGTAAACTGAATATACCAAATATTGTTGAATATTTTTGAAACTCCATTGTTCTTTTCAACACGCAGATTGTGCACAAAAAAGAAGAGCGCTTATCTCTTGACCTACTTAATCCAAAGTTTCAAACATCGTGATAAAATTACATTTTATTCGCATAAAACAAAACTCGCTTACATGGAAAAAGAATGACGTTATTTAAAAATATATTAAACTACATTTAACTTTATTTACCATAAAAGCACACAAATAAAAAAAATAATACGTGACTGAACAAAAATCGCAAATGTATAGGCCTAATGAATCTAACAAAGAAGAAAACTCGAATACCAAAAATGTCACTTTTTGACCCACATTGTATATGCATAGTCGAAAATGGCCATCATTTCTCGTAACATAAATCTGATCTACGTAAACATTATACGTTTTGTACGTTCGGCGTTTATATCGTTAGTGGAATTTGACATTCATTTTCTACTGCAGCGTCTTACCGATTTTGAATGTCTTTAATCACAGAGTGTCATACTCGATCAAATGAGGTTTAACTCAACATGGAGTAAAGAACAAAAGTTTAGGCCTAAGTACTAAAGTGCATAAAGACAAGGTTGCGATTCACGATTTAGTCCTGCGATAGTTTAGTATCTTGTTTGATAAATGAGCAAAAATAACTGTTTAGCAGTAGTCTGTGCCGCAGTAAATAGCGTTTATTTACTTACAGCGCACATACACAAATATTAAGCTGAATTATTTTAAGATGATGTGATACTATTCTAGAACTAGCGCGGCTACTGCAGTCGAACATGACGTGGCGTGCTAAGTGGCCGCTAATAACGGAATAAGTCGACAGAGACAAACTGATATATCGGGAATGACGTGGTCGAGTCGACGACGCCAGATTAAGGCTGGATCGATAAGATGAACACGACTAGAATGAATGAATGAATGAATGAATGCCACGCCACCGGGCGCCGTATGCCGGTGTCCCATTATAGAATCGCCCCTTCCAGAAAAGTTTCCCTCCCGGCCGACAATTTACCGGCAAAAATCCGCCACGCCCGGCGGCCGCCCGTGCGGGACGGACTCTTACCGGTAAATTGTCGGCCGGGAGAAAACTTTTCTGCAGAGGGGGGCGATCATATAATGGGGAGACTTTATGGGGCCGGCGTCGGATATTTTAATAAGGGGGAGACATATTAAGTTCGTGATTATTTGTCCCCGGGCGGATTTTTCATGGGACAGACATTTTAATGTGACGCAGCCGTGTGCTATAATTGATGACGGCTACCAGACGATTGCTGCATGGGCGAAGCAGGTCGGCCACGCCGGCGACAAGTCCCGGGTTCGCCGGTGCAAAGCGATCGCTTCTAGGCGCCCACCGGACGGTGGCCGCGCTCATAACAGGGCGGAGGAATACAATGGTTCAGACAGACACGACTACAGCTAACGGTGGTGGTCGGCTGAGTGATGAATGACAGGCTGTTGTTCGACCGGCAGATCTGACCGTGACGTCAACCTGACTCCATGCACCCCGACGACGTGCAGGATTACCACGGAACAACCAGACACGATCAGTGACGTAGTCAAAAATGTGAATTGGGGGAGCTTTCCTCCTTTTCCTCCTTCTCCCTTTCTCTATTCGTCCCTTTTCTCTCTTGTTCTTCCCCTTCCTTCATTCATCTTTTCTTTCCATTACTCTTTTCTTCCCTCATTTTTACTCCTCGCGCGCTACGTTTCTAACGTAGCGAAGAGGAGTAAGTATATAAGATCAGTGTAATATTGAGGACCGACCGAC
>Ga0209367_1002870_pt1 | contig 23089 bp, 8 predicted proteins | sample WorMetLIZISLAND2_FD_187412 | JGI IMG/M metagenome (GOLD analysis project Ga0209367, IMG submission 187412) | Marine gutless worms symbiont microbial communities from Max Planck institute for Marine Microbiology, Germany - Olavius geniculatus... ... | reverse complement strand
CGCCATGTCATCCCCCCCACTGTCTAGAAGAAATCGCTGCCACTGCCACTAACCACGGAGATTTAGAGGTGCAATTGTACTCTGAAAATCGACTTTTTCGGACGAACATATTTTAGCCCCTTGGGGGTGCTGCGCGCCGAAATTTTTACACGCGCTATAGAATGCTCAGCTCTTGCTAGCCTACACCCCGAAGGGAATGGCGGTTCCCCCAACAATTTTTATTCAAAGGGGGTCAAAAATTGACTTAAAATGTAGCGTATGAGCCACTAGAACTTTGGCGCTCAATGGATTAGCCTAATGAAACTTTACCACGTGATGTGCCGCTGAATGGAGGTTTTAACCCGTGTACAAAATTTTGTGGGCACTGCCCCCCATAAAATTTGGGAAGGCAAAAACGTCTAAAATTTGGCGCAATTTAAGACAACTTTCAACTTTGACAGCAAATATCTCTGGAAGGGATTATGATATTAACAAGCGGTAAATGGCGTTATCAACTACCCTTTCTTCCGTGTTGAACAAAAAACCTGATGAACTTTGGTCCACTGACCACGAAGTTGTGTTTGCTCAATTCGACCTACCTAACATCGACAGTGCACACGTTTTCGGACAACTTTTGACTTTGAGCACGAATATCTCTGGAAATAATCAAGACATCGACAAGCGGTTAACGGCGTTTTCAATCACTATCTATTCCACGTTAAATGCAAAAGATTGGAGGACTTGAGTTTACGCACCACAAAGTTGTGTTTGCTCATTTTGACCTACCCAACAGTGACAGTTCGTGTGTTTTTGAAGAACTTTAGACTTTGATTGCATATATCTGGAGAAAAGATAGAGATATTAATGAACGGAAAACGGTGTTTACAACTACGATCGATTACACATCGAATGCAGCAAAAACGGTAAACTTGGGTTCACAAACAACAAACTTCTGTTGTCTCATTTCGAACTACCCAAGTTTAACATTGCGCTTGCTATACATGTATATGATAATGCAGTTGCGTTCAGGCCACGTGACTTTGCTGCGACCAAAATTTCAACCCCTTAACTGTCCCCCAGTTGGACTTACCTCGCCGAGTGGCCTCACGTTGGGCTCTGCCCCATATTTCTAGTTGGTTTTGGTTTTGTATGATTTTTTCTAGTGCCAAGGGTGTTCACTGTTCAGTTGTATCAATTGAACCTCTATTGGCTGTAGGCCTGATAAATCTTATGTAGAAACTAGTATACATTTGTCAGTAGTGATTTCATCTTAAATTTGAGGGTTTAAATTGGGACGTCGCACTCAGCAGCAGCAGCAGCAGTACTGCGTGCCCAGTCTTACTACAGGCCCTGGACGGACGGACGAAGGGCACTGGTGAGGGGCAGGTGCCTCATCTCTCACTAGGCCTACAGCTTGCAGCGAGCTGTAATCAGTGAACATCAGACACATGGAAATCACACTGACTGACCTCAGACCCCACAGAGAAATAGGGGTGTCTAGTTTAAAGACAGACATGGGGCCAATGATGGTGATCAGACTGTGTGTGTATGTGCAGTTCCTGATGCACCCGGTGGTGTGGCTTATCAACGTGATCCATTCTACCCCGACTGGGTACGTTAGATTTGTTCTGATGTATGTTTGTCGTTTTTAGGGATGTGTAAATTAGTGAGCAATTATTAAACATTGTTAGTGGTTGATAAAATTCAAATGCATTTGTTTAATATTTGATTGAAGTGAAGTTGTTAAACAAAAATAAGGACTTTCGTAGACAGTTACACTGCTATGTAGCCTATGTTGTCAAAATTAATAGTTAATTTCTGCAAAGTTGACTATTAAAATTGTTAGCTGTTACCAGACCTAGTTATTTCCTCCTTATCAGTTGATTGCCCATTTTTGACTGTAAGTTACAACTACAAGTTCACCAGGTTTTGTTGTTATACTTCCATGTGTGTCTGGTAGTTTCTGCCAAGATCATTGTTTATGTTCTAGGATAGCCCACTGTACTGGTTTTCAAGGTCATCCAAGGTTGATGATTTTCAAGTCATAGGAAAGCCAATATGCCACTTTCTATTAGTGATCAATAGCAACTTAGGCTGTATCTTACACCATTTAGCCACAATAGCATGTAACGACCTTTAAGGTCATTCATTGTCAATGATTTTCATCTTATCTGACACTTATCTTTCATCTTATCTGGTATGGCACTTTCTATTAGTGATTAGTAGTAACCTTGGCCTTATCTCACTGTGTCCAAGATATGTATGGTTTACCATTGAATTTTTTATCCCCCTTCATTCAGCCCCCAGTTTGAAAATGTTTCCCTTGCACTAGATGGCTGACATTTTTGCATGCCCAAGTACAACACACGTGGCTAATTATTCGTCTAAAAAGTTTTTCCGTACGACCTAAAGCTTAGCCACAATACATTCATGACAGATGGACGGACAGATGGACGACAGCCGTGCCAGTAGCTCGACTGTTGCTTGAATACGGTCGGCTAAAAGTGAATGGAGACATACAGAGCTGGATGCTTTGCATTAATTTCCGACATCTAGTTATTTCTACAAACGTTGCTGGTCATTCAAAATTTTATTCAGCATTATTTCACCTATTGCCTGGTTGTACTCATGTGCTGCAGTACGAATCTTATCTGTCTGTCTCTCTGTGCTGTATAGACTTCTAAATAATAAACAAATGACCAAAATTGGTTTGCATTTTTTCACAGGCAGGAGTAACCTGTGTGCCAATTTACAGTTTAATTTATAAAAGCTCGAAGGTCAGGATTAGGAATAGGGTTTTCCAGTTCTATCCTGGCAGATGGCCGCATAATATTTTGGCACTGGGCTGAGATATTTTTAGTCAAGTAATAGTGGATGTGTAGTGTATGTGCGTGATCTGATTGCAGCTTTTGGACCTGTGGCATCCATTGGAAAGAGCGCAGTATCCGGAATATTTTGCACGCCGGCACCAGCGCAAGCTCGAGTACATCGAGAGGTGGGAAAAGAAGTACGGCAAAGAGTCAACGGAACACGACATAAAGGCTATGGAAGCAAAGTACGGGCCGTTGGATGATACTCCTTTGAAAAGAAAGTGACAGTGTTTGCCTTCAGCAAATTGTGGACGTCTCGGCATTGTACATTTAACATTATGATAAACTAGTGATTTTGTTACCTTAGTGGTATTGGATGAGTAGTCATGTCTGGGGCTGCCTAAATTAGCAGTTATTCACATGATCGGTTAATCATTAAAAAATTGTAACAGTTTATTAACTTTTAATCTTAATAATTAACTTTTATTTGTCTCATTGCTATAGCGTAGCATGGGACAGATTATAAAATCACTTATGTCATTCTGTCAGTCTGTCATTCTGTCAATCTGTCTGTAAACACTCTTATGGCCGCAATTTTGATTTCGATTTTGATGAAATTTTGCACAGGAATTCGGGGCCCGAAAAGTAAGATTGAGTTTGTTTGGGATAAAAATCTGATAACTCTTTCCCCTATTTTACCCCAATTTTTTAAAAATTTGCATTACAGCCTATGGAGACTTCAAAGTGGTATAACTCGGTCCCCGTAAAAGATAATTGCGCGCTGTGTTTACCTACCCCCTATTTTCAGGGTCGAGCAATCTGACAGTGTTATTTAAATTTACCCCTTATCAACCCTGTTGACATAGCAACCATTCAAAAATTGCAAAATTTTGCATTATATCCAATGGAGATATCAAAGCGGTATAACTCAATCCTCGTAAAAGATAATTGTGCCCTGTTTTCACCTACCCCCCTATTTTCAGGCCCGATGTATCCGACGGGGTCATTAAAATTTCTTTTCTGCCGACCCCTGTTGCCATGGCAAGGAATTTTGGGACATAATTTTCTATAACTCGGCCCCTGTGAAAGATAATTGTGCGCTGTTTGCAGCTACCCCCCTTATACGCAGCTGCTAGGCTATATAGCATGGCAATGGGACAGATACCTCGTTCCACAGAACGTATTTCTAGTTTGATTACACATCAGGTCAGTAAGAAAGCTTTGAAGTAGTCTGTGATGATGAAATTGGCTTGCATTTGAGGAAACTTGCATTTGTGAACCGTTTTAATCTAAATTAATGATTAATCGACCCGTAATTTTGGTAAAGTTATCTATTTAAAACATTAATTGTTTCCATCCTTAGTAGGTCAATTGTAAAGTGCGCTGGCAGTGAAATTCTGGTCAGCTTGTAGTGTAGTGATGCCGATATGTATAGGATGGCAGTAAAACTTAACCGAACTTAGCTGTGTCTTCACGTTATTGGTAACCGTCAGGGGCTCTATCCGTCTTGAGTGACTAGAGCACGTTTAACCCATCCCATCATCCTCCCCTTCCTCCCTCAGCCCCACACCCTCAGCCAGCGGCGATTTGGGACAGCCTGGGCCCTCAAATATAGTATTTGACGTAGATGCCCTTGACAGTCGTTGCAGAAAGACTGTAAAATGCTGCGCTGATGACATGACATGTAGTTCTGTAGTTTATGATGTCACGTACACTGTGGTCAGAAATATTTGGTATTGGGATCAGTTTGGTGAACCTGGATACACACTTGTGTTCAGAAAAAAAACATGGACTCGCCACCAAATTTCCACCAAAATTTTCGGGAATGTTTAGGAGGCGTCAAGTGTTTCACCGGTGGCGAAGTTAACTATTTTTGCCACTGGTGACGTCATGCTGAAGTCATATTACCGTGTTATTAAATTCTGGTTATCTCATGGAAGTTTTTTTTCAGTTGTTGAAATGATGTAAAGGTATGATAGCGCAATCTACTGATGTGAGATTTCATGAGAAGTGAGTTGCTCTCATAATCTGAGTTGAGGATAGTTCTTTGGTCATTCTGTTCATTTATAATTGAGTAATGAACGGCTAAATGAAGTCACAGCGTAAGCTTAATATATTATTGTGAAACATTTACAAAAATAGGTAAATAGTCGCTGAATATTCAGTGTTGTTTAATAAGGTCATCCTAGGTCATTAGTAAAGAATTCCAATACTTTCATATGACTCGCCTGTACTTCATTTATGCTGTATGTTGTTGCAACGGTGGAACGTACAGTATGCCACAGATTACTTCTTGCTGATAAGCTAAAACATTCATTGAAAGGACACTGTGATATAACTACTTAATGACTGCAATCCCGGAATTGAATTTTTAATCTTTGTATTCGGGATTGGGAAATTCGTAATCCCGGGATCCCGTTTCGGGATTGGGCTTTTAGATTGGTCATCATTTTGTTATTCCCAATTGACTAATTATGCACAGTATGTTGTGTAGGCCGGGGGCCCCTGTGGAAGGTATGTCCGCCACTGTACGGAGTGACGGTGACTGTCAAAATACAGACTACAGTACGCAGCACGGAGTAGTACTTTGGCGCTCATGAAATATTTTATTCATCAGATGGCTAAAATTCCTATTTCTATAATTTGACATGCGAAAAAAGTATAATTTTAACGCATTTTTGTAATCCCGAAATCCCGCGATTGGGACGCCGCCAATCCCGGGATTCGGATTGGCGAAAACGGTCGGGATCCCGGGATTGCAATCTCTAGATATAACATACCTGAACGCAGTTACCAAGAGTCTATTAGCAACGGTGAACGTATGTCATACAAAGCTACAGAATAACATCAGTGTACAATGTGAGAAAAAAAATATGACGAACTTAATTATCCCTAGCTAATCAGTAGGCCCCCTACATTCTGTAACCTGCAGTAGCTCGATTTTTACTCTCACCAGCAGTGAGGTGCGGTAAACGAAAACATGTCAACAGAGCTCAAACGTTCGTAACTCGTATATACTAGGACTAGAAGTAGGAGCCCATGCTCGTGATTCCTTATCATCCGTAGCAGTCCAAGACTAACGCTTGAAGAAACATCAGAATTTTGTGCATCAGTTCGTGAGGGACTTCGTCCAGGTCCCTAACCACTCCCCCCATTCTACGCCACTGCGCAAGACCCAAGTTTTCAACTTTTCACCACAAAGTTTGGTGCCAGTTTCACTTATTTGGTGATGGCAACTTCTGAACAATTTTGCATAGGTCTAGGTCTGCGTATTATATTCACAAATGTATTTTGTAACGTGCACCCCAATGATGCAAGTTTGGTAGGTCGAAAGAGAGGCGCGGGAGATATTGGAAGGTCAGCCGCATTGCTGTCAATAGTGAGTAAAATATTAGCTTCAATCGTTAAAATGTGGAGCTTTACATTTCAATGCAGTTCGATAGTTTCATACACGTCCATTAATGGGAAAGCGTCTTGCTCGACGAGGCCATTACTCGTAATTGCATGATGTACATGTACAGTAGTTGTTACTTGTTTACTACTACAATCGCCGGCTGCTAGAAGAAAGCGCGTTAGTATTCGTTGGCGTATTTGACGGTGCAGTCGTTGACGCGCCAGTAGTACTGAGAGAACGGTTTGAGATATTCGCCATCATTATCATCATCAGCAGCGGCGGTGGCGTGTGTCGTCATGATGGGCACTGTGTCGGGCGCCGCCGTGTCTGTGATCAAGTCGTACGGGTTGAAGGCTGCGCGTCGCTGGTCGCCGCTGCCAGGACGTACAAGCTTCAGCTGTGATGACGACGAGTCATTGGAGTCGTCATTGTCGCCGGCGTTGAGCGTAGGGTTACAGAAACCACGAACGCCAGCGCCAGCTTGCAGACCCGACAGACGCACGTTCAGCGACCCATGCCTACGCCACGTCAATTAATCAATCAGCCAATGTGAAGATTTGTAAAGCGCCCCGTAAACAGAGTTCTCAGAGGAGCCTGTTACAACTTGACACGAAAAAGTCCTAGTTTGAAACACTCTTCATTGATGTTACTGTTTTTCACTTCGTCATCGTTATACACCGGGTTTAACGTGGCTTAAACAGCAAGCGTTATTTCCAGGACCTCGTCAGTATAGTGTCAGATTTTCGGATGAGTAGGCCTATGACCGGATATGAACGTAGGAACAGTAAAGTAAAGACCGTAAAGACAGTAAAGAAGTCGCTGCCTGAAAACCAAGATTGACGGCTCATAGATGATGTTAGATCGAAGCTCGTTTCATAAGATTTGCACCAAAGACCGGAAATGCCCGTTTGTCGACTAGTAAGACTGGAGGTCTGTATCGGACAGGTGGTAGAGTTCTGAATTGACAGTGCACTGTGAAACGAAGGATTTTCCGCCAGGATTTTCATTCACGTTCGATGGGGTGGACTGATAAAAACTGACAAAAGTGCTAAAATATTAGACAAATTTAGCACGGTAGGCTTAGCTAATTACTGGGCGGCCTGTCACAGTCTATTATTATAGCTGATTCATCGATAAGAGGCCCGTCGAGAGGGTGGGGTAGGGGGTAAGCTATTCCGGGCCCCGCGACGTTTTGGGGCCCCGCCGTCGACCAGAAATATAAAGTACGCCAGAATGTACCTTTTTGAAAAGAAAAATTCAAAAATGTTTTCCCCAGATGGGTCCCGTGAAAATGTTTGGGAGAATGTTTCCCCGGGCCCCGTGGCTCTCGACGGGCCTGATCGATAACACCAGATATACACAATTTATGCTGAAGCCCGGCCGACAATACTCACAACATGGCTATACAAAATTACGTGCTTGAAACATAACTACATTTATAAAGCGTCTATTATGATGATGGTATTCAGAGATGTGTCTTTTCATTGGCAGTTGGTGCCGCTTGACCGTGGGGCGGATCCGGTCTACTGGTGAAGCCTCGTCCGGTGAGATTTCCGGTGAGATTATCTGTCGCAAATTACTAGGAAGCGTTAATAATAGGGCTAGCCGGCGTGTGAAAAGTCTGCTTCTAACGGGAACGGTCGGCGTAACCTGGAATAACTGCATGAGTATATTAGAGTGGCCTACAGGGACGGACTGGACAGACGGACAAACAGACACTAAGACAGACAGACACAGACATGGTGCAGTGCATAAGCTTAATACGAGTATTTGTAGTTCTGACCGTTTTCTACGGATTCCGATAACGGCTGCAGCGACAATTAGCGTTGCTATGACAATTACTCCGACGACTATAAGTAATATCATCATCACCAACTTGCTTTCTACAACGACAATCGAAAACTTTTTGTACCGGTAATTAGGCCTGTATGTCAGCTAACAAAAGTCGTAATTAAAAGATTTATAAGGCGTCGTCGCTGACCTCCGTTTCCTTAGCCTTTTACAAACCATAAATACGGGGTTGCATCGCTCGGTGCGCCTGTTTACGACCCATTTTTCGCCGGTACTTATTCCACTTAACCACGGAAGGATGGCCAGGCTGAGTTGACCTAGGTGGCCTGTTACGTAGGCCTACATGCCGAGATGGTTTGCTTATATATGCAGACAGTCACACATTCAACTAGTAATCGGACATGACATCGAGCAACTTCGCTGATGCAGACTAACATACTACAGACCAAGCCGATTACACACGAAGTTTTATTCGCCATAAAACATGGTAGACACAAAAAATAAAGACAAATAATAACAAAAATAACTTAAGTGAACTTAACTAACAGAATAATTAAGTCCATGCATGGCGTACAGAACACAACAAACTGTCAGAGTTGTCATAACTGGTAAAAATTTATGTGTCCGATTAGCTATTATATCAGATATAGGCCTACTAAATCAAAATCAAAATAACATTGGCACTCTTCAGTTACAGCTTTCGACCTAACATTAAACATTTTGACAAAACAGTTGTTTAGGCCTACAGCTGTTCAGTTACGACGAATATTATTGAAGCCATTAACAGGATATTCATTAAAACGTGTAGGTATAATACCTGGGATGGGCCTGTGACCTTGATTGTCCTTTTGACCTTGAGTGGTTGAAAGTCGTTCTTGCAACTGTTCAGAGTCAGAGCCGTTCAAGGCTGTTGAATAGCCCCTGCTAGTTGATCCTCCTCCCGATGATGGCGGTTTAATACTGGCGTTAACAACGGCACTGGTGGACGACAACGGTCTTATCACTGGCCTGCTAGTTGTTGCAGTTGTTCGGCTAGTCGTAGTAGTAGTAGGTGTAGTAGTAGTAGTATCAGTTGTGCTGGGTGTGGTGAATCTTGCGGTGGTGGAGGTTGTGGAGATAGTCGTTAAAACAGCTACAAAATAACGTACATTTACGATTTGAATCATCGTTAACGTTTGTACAACGTACGATGGGCTTATGCACATTTTTTCGTAACAGATATATTATGCATGTGGCAAGATGTGTCAGGTTTAACTGTTACAAGTGCCAAATTTGTTGAGAGCCGTTTACCAGACGAAAGTCGATTTATTATGTAGCCTATTATGCTAGCCAATAATGCAGCCGATCAAACAAAAGTAATTGAATTGGTGCCACTGAAAAAGCGAACAGCAGCCTAAATGAAGCAATAATTATTAACTTAATCAGTAATAATGCAGGAAGATAAAATTACCAGTTGTAGTGGCAGCGCGGTTGTTCTTGTAATAAGCGATGCCGTTGAGTTGGCCAAACAGAGCGGGAAGCTGGTCACTCATCTGCAGTGTGCGCCGATCTAACCTTCTCACTGCCCTATACACACAGTTGACGACACGAGAATCATGCCGCCGCCGTTCTATAGGCCACATTACGCGTCACGTCCGTCCGTCTGTCTGTCCGTCTGTCTCGTACGAGATTGCAACTCAAATAAGAAGCCCAGCTATCGCTAGGAAGAGCCGACCGTACCGCCTACGTCCGAAGCCCAGCGTCCGACTTCCAGTCATGGAGAGATGGAGAGAAAGCGATTTGACATAGGTGACATAGTTTGATGCACGCTATGGTAACGGAACGTTGTCTCGAAAGCTACAATTAACGCTAGCATAACACACGTCGCGCTCGCTGACACGCGATCGTCTCGCCAGGCGATATAAACAGATACAGTCGCAAATAACACCAGAAACATCGGACGCTGGTTCCGCAAATTTTTCTCACAATGGAAACGTCTTGCTAGAAAAGATGCGCTACAGCATATGCAGTTTCTGTTGCAGTAGCAGCAGTACTGACCCCAAAGATCATCTAAGGTCCATGATTTTTAAAGTGTTTTCAGTAGGGTCGGCTAAAAAGCGTAGAAAAACCAATAGGGGCCTACTGGTGCGGACGTTTTATCCAGGAGAGGAGTAACTGGCCTGCAAATTACTTTTCAAATACCGCAAGCAAATAACACACATCTCGCTTAATCACGGGTTTACGCCATGTGCATGACCTAATTTACTCTCAATGCCTGAGACGTCTTGGACAGATGGACCGCCACACATCACGTCGACACTTGGCACTGAGAACTTGTCTAGTTTCAGCGGAGTACTTTTTCACTGACGTTCACATCACACCTATACGCTAACTAGAACTCGGCAATAATAATTTGACAGCCTTCTCTTTTAATTTTTACTCGCGACAGCACGTAATACTAAGGCCACACTAGGCCCTAACTACTGTAACTCTGTCCGTCTGTCCGTCTTGGTGTCTGCCATGTACTGGTACCGAGCCAAGCCCAGATGAGATGCAAACTTCTGGATTTTACCATAGATCGTTTTTTTTACTTTTTTTATTCTTGCCACGTTTTTACGTTTTTAACGTTTTTTTATTTTCTCAATTTTTTTTAATTTAAAAAAACGTTCATCAAAATTTAAAAATTCTACCGAGAACGTCGAGAAGGGCTTTTAAAGCCACACAAACGAATTAATAGACAATAGTGGACTGGTGGTAGTTTACGTACTTAGTCTAGTGGTACGCGGTCTTATGACTACACGGTTGAATTAAAACTGAATAAAATTTTATCTCTTTCTTTAGTTCTAGCTGTACTGCAATTACAGCACAAGGTTTTAGTCAAAAAGTAGAACAAGCTAAGGCTAACGTTTTTATCAACGTTTTTAAAGGTTTTTTTTTTATTTTTGCCACGTTTTTAAAGTTTTTTTAACGTTTTTAAAAAAATTTTCTGGAACGTTTTTTACATCTATGGTTTTACCGTGCTGTCGCGCGTAAAATGTTAGGCTATTTCATATCGGTAAGTTTAATTACAGCAGATGGCTGTGTTTGATAAATTATAATGACGTCTGGTTGTTTTGCGAGGCAGGATAATATTTAAAAAGCACTATTTAAAATGAATCTTTGTTACTTTACAGCCTTAATGGTTATGTCCGTTATGATTGGACAGTTAATTACAAACTAATAACGACTTGTCTAGAATTATTAAACAAGAGCAGATATCTTGCCGTTCAGTCCAGTCGGTGACGTAAAGATACTGAGATGACAACGCAATGCTGAAATAGCGATCTCCTGTGTTGGAATAAATGACTTGTCTTTCGCTACCGTCAATACGTGACTTCTCCAGACGACCGAGCTTCGCGTCACCCCAATACATCTCTCCAGCTGTAACGAGTCATTCGGCAAGTAAATTGCAAAATTAGTAAGTCGTAAAATGAATAAGTAATGCATCTTTTACACCTCTGGCTTTTCATTCATTAGCGTCACTCAAAGTTCTCTCTCAAATATGCCGTTTGACGTCATTGCACAAATGACAATGTAAAAATTCAAACATCGCCATTACACAATGTCCGAAGAACTTTGCCGACTGTGTAATGGCGATGTTTAAATTTTTAAATTGTGATTTGTGCTGTTTTATATCTACAACCACGATGCCACCCTTACACTGTATTATAAACTGAACAGTTTTTGAAAAACAAAAATCTTTAGTTAAGGCTGGTTTAGTTTTCTTACGTTTGCTACAATATTTTTGGAGTATAATATACTACTGAAAGCAGCCAAGATGCACTGCAACGCATGTATACCTTGGAAGTCAACGGCAAGTGCGTTGGGCCAGTAAAGACCACCAGAGACAAGTATTCTCACGTGTAATCCAGTGTCCATATCAGTTCGCTTGATCGCAGCCGTTCTGCCCCAATCACTCCAGTAGATCAATCTGATACATATCCACACAAGGCCACATTACATTATGTATAATAATACACGTATTTGAAATGAATAATGTAGAACAACTTCAGTAACTTTACTTTTGCTACATACGAATAAACAGTTTATTTTTTTCAACATTAGCTTTGCCTGCGGGAGGCAAAAACCAACCAATAAAATGTTAAACGTTTCATTGCATTTACGGTACAAGGTCCGCCATTGTGCACATCATAACAATGAAGCGATTTAGTGCTTGGAGCAGTACCTGTGGCTGAGATCAAGAACTATCGATCGCGGTTTTGAATCCGGCTCGGTAACGAGTACTCGGTGATGTTTTCCGTCAAGTGACACCTCAACAATCTTGCCGATGTCGCCAGCATCAGCGTAGTACAGTTTGCGATTGGCCGCATCAACCGCCAGTCCGTCCAGCACTGCAGACGCTGCAGACGCAGAACAGTTCACAGTTAGAACAGAGAACAAGAGTCTTTCGTAGAGCTGGCCGTAAAGATTTTGTGACAATAGCTTGCGTCGTTTTGACACAATTTGGGCTAGCATGCAGTGTGACACTCTGACAGACGGTTGGACGAACACCTCTGTGATAGCTAAGAGTTCGCATCCTCATAACAAACAGTGCTGTCGACCTGTAGAAGTGTTAGCTTCTCGAGTACAGAACTGCGCTGCGCTGTGTGAAATAAACGGCGGTCATCGAACCATGATTCATAAATATTATGACGCTGTTGAATAATACATGCGGCCGTTTTATAGGCGGCAATATTCGTCGGAGGTTTTTTGTCTGTTTTTTTACCGGCTTCTAACTCCCGAATAAAAAACATACCGTAATAAAACCAATAAAACCGCCAGGCATCGAAAACTGTTGTCAACGTGCCCCGGTGTGTCAATTTTCGGTCGAAAAAATGGCATACGTCAAGGTCATCCTGTCGCAGAAAACCTCAAGAGAACTTTTCATCGTACATTTAGGCCTAAGTTCGGCCTTAGCGGATTAGTGTTTTTGGACCACCCTGCCATCTAAGCCACAGACCGTCGCTGTCAAGGTAGACGGTGCTGATGCGCCGTGTGTTGTTAGTGAACAACGTGTAGTTGCTGATCGTTCTTTGTCTGACGTCTGTCCAATACACGACGTGATGGACGTCGTCGTAAGCCACGGCGATTGGTCGCTGCGGCTTGGACGGCAGTATAGGAACCATTCGATTCTCAGTTAGACTCACCTTTATGCACACGCCACAGGTAACCACGCGCAACCTCGGGTAGCAATGGCATACAGTAGTAACAACAAATCTTAATATCATGACTTGTAAACGTACACTGCAAATTGCCAAATGTCACTAATGCTATTGAGCCCTAACTTTTTTCTGGTAACGGTTAAAAATTGTGAATAATCCAAAATCGACAAAAGAATTCTGATCGCCACCGAATTTTTCTGCAAATGTTTCGTCAACAATCAGTTCATTATTGTTTTAGTTTGCTTGTGATTTTGTCATACAATCTTTTCGAAAGAGGTAATAATAACACACCTACTGTAATACAACATTATCACTATAGGCTTATCATAACTGCCTTAGGTCATTATCAATGTAGTCGCTAATTGCTATTAGTGACAATCAAGCAAGACTGCGGTGTTGAATGTTGACCTGGTAAAGGTTTCGTCGTTGAGCGTCTGCGACGATCAGAAAATTGTCACGAAACAACTCTGCAACCAACAAACATTTGACAAAATTATCGACGCTGTCAGCACGCATTAATCAATTATTTATTTGCTGAATAAAACATAACAACTTGCTAATAAAAGTTTACAGCAATTAGCTTTAACGAGCAGGATTAGCCAGGCTCATCACAGGCAGCCATAATGTTTTACTGAGAGATCGTTAAGATCAATAAAAAGTTAAAAACTAAACCAGCGGCGTCTAATTAAGGGCACTTGTCCAGTCTTCCAGTAGTCATTAGGAATCTTCTTGCTGTTAGTTTAGTACGTTGAACATTAACTATAAGTCAGCTTATAGATCTATGTGTTTGCATGCATGTCTGTGTGTGTGCGTTTTTTAAAATTTTTTTTCTGTTGTATATATCTGTCCTTCTGTCTGTGGTTTCTACCGTGTTTCGGTAAATAAAGATTGATATATATCCCATCACACCTCAAGTGTGTCGCTGTAGACCTTGTAAAATGTCCGTGTCTTAAAAGCAGCAATTGAAAACAAGACGACTTCTATAACAGCACATTTTGAAAAAATTAACAACAGGAACAACAGAAAATAACGAGTTTAGTGTTTCAATTGTTGTCTACAGTAACTGTCACATCTCGCAGTTTTTACATCAAATGTTCAATATGTTCGCCTTACTGCTGGACGACGCACCCGAGCCGGCGACGCCACTGAACAATGGCGCTTCGACTGTTTGCCTCACTCTCATAGTCACACAATTCTTTATAAATAAATAAAACTTATCAAAAATACTAACCATATGCCACTGACGTCAGCGATGCTATTACTAGGCACGGGTAGAAGAAAATGTACAAATAAACAAAAATGTTTTAAAAAGCAGGTTTTGGCCTTGAAGCCAGAACGCCGTGTCGTGGTGTTTTTACAAAACACAAGGTAGTGTAGCGACACACTTGAAAAGTGGTGGGATCTATAATAATAGTGTTATTACAATTTTTCTCCCAATTTTAGCAGTAAAAAATTAAAAATCGGTTAGTATTTTGGTAAAGTTATAAGGCGTACAAAAATGGTGCCAGTTTTTTTGGCCCACCGTGTAAAATTGTCAAAAGTTTTTGGAGCTAATACGCTAAATTTTAAGCAAATTTTTGACCCTTCATGCCAAAAAATTGTAACCAAACCAGCAACGTAATCAAGAACATTTGTCCAGTCTGTCAGTATGTGTTAGTATTATATTGTTAAACTGGTAGACAGATTGAAAATACATGTACGTATAATAAAACAGGGCGTGCATACGTTTGCGGCAGTTTCGTTCGTCACTGGCGTCAGGACAGTCATGGTCATCATCACAGACAAACGTGATGCTGATGCATTCTCCCGTGTCACACTGAAACTGCGTCCCAGGAGCACACGCCTCAATACCTGCCGAATACACACACGACATCGCATATATCAGAATGACATTAATATTGATTGCAACAAAGACCAACGTAATCCGGTAAAAGGCGGACTAGCTGATCGATTTTGCCACGTGGTGAATCATAATTTTCGTAAGTCAAGAGCAATTACATGTTTTTCCCTGGTGTTCAATCTTCCGGGTCAAAGACTCCATCTGACACACTGTGTCCTTGGGCCTTATAAGTGTATCTATCAAATGCCATTCAAATCCGTTGAACAGTTTAAGCAAAAAGCTTAAATATGACCAGTGGCTTCTATCCCCCCAAATCTGGAAGCGAAGTGGGGCACAACTTTTTCCCCAGTTTTGAGTTCAGGTTCCTCCCCACTTTTTGACTGAAGTTTCATTCTCCCTTTAATTTCAAACTTCTTCTCCTTTTTAGGGAGGAAGTTTTGTTAAAGATGTAAATTGAAAAATAAGGGGAAAATAAAAAATAGAAAGGAGTTTTCCTCAAGACGTAAATTAAAAATTAGAAAAAAAGAAAAAAATAAGGGAAAAGTTTTGTTAAGGCAATAAATTAAAAAATAAAAAAAAGTTTTAAAAAATAAAGAAAAAGTTTTGTTAAAGGTGTAGTTTGCCCGGTGAAAAATAAAGGAAAAAGTTTTGATCTACAACCTTAACAAAAATTTCTTAACAAAACTTTCCCCCTATTTTTCACTGGGCGCAAACTGCGTCCACCAGGTATAAAGATAGACGCCACTGAATTTGACAGAGTGCAGACAGACGACAGACAGAGAGAGAGAGAGAGAGACCACGGTACGGAAAAATGTGTATGTGCATTTGTATAGGCAAAATCGCTTTTGCAGCGCGTATTAATAGTGATTACTAAACATAAACGACCAGAAAAGAATGCATTAGAAATTTAGAACAAAACATACTTGGAAAACGTAATACAAGAATCTGTAACAGAAGAGCTTAAAAAGGATAAGAATGGCATGTCTTGGAGTGTTCATTAAATCTCCATATTTATTTCCAAAAACTAGATAAGCAGTCGTAGCCCGCAGGTATCTCCGCCAAGACAAAGCTATTCGCCAGGTGCGTCACCATCTTCGCTTTGCCAGCGGTTCCCGTATGCCCCCTTTAACGCAATGGTAACGAAAATTTCAAAGTGATCCAGAATCCAGGATTCCTGCCGGATCATGCCCAAAATTGAAACACTGGTAGTTTATGCCATGCCCGACATACCCTCAAAATTTCAGAAAGATCCGTTTATAACTTTTTGAGTTATCTTGCTAACAGACAGACAGACAGACAAACAGACAAAAACCGGCAAAAACATTACCTCTTTGGCGGAGGTAATAACTTACTTTTTCGTGCTTGGCATCTTTACTAAGCGCAGTTTTAACTGCAGATCGACAATCTAGCAGGCTAACAGAATCGGATTTAGCGCTGTTTTGTTGGATCTTTATTACATTACATGCATGGAAAGAAATGCTCCAGTTCTCGATTAGAGGCTTACCTTGAACTTGAACGTTGAATATCGAGCCCAATGTACAGTACAGAATAAACTCAGCCAGACTGAAGATCCCGGCAGAACAGTTAAGTGGCATTATTGTCAGCTTCGCTCAAAAACTGACGTCAACTATCAAATCAAACAACACGTCCTAAACGGTCTCAGCTCAGCCGCAGAGTTTTGACAGTCTGTTAATTGTTACTTTACTTCTGTGCGTTAAAACGTTAAATAATCAGCAACGATTTGCTATCCTCAATTCTCATCACTGCCGCATTTATAAGCAAAGCCAATAACGCGTCATCGTGCAAACCCAGCTTAGTACGTGTATTAAACCACCAGCATGGTCATCGGTTTGGGCCTCCGCTGCAGGCCAGTAGAACGGGAATTCCGGGAAAGTACCTCGTTTTGACGTCATCCTTGCTATAATGCGATTTCCGCTGGTTAGCAAACGATCGACTGACGCCAAGGAATCTCATGGCATGCTCGCCGCATAGTTTCGTCGAGAAATTATTAATTTCAAGTTTCACCATCGACGTACGATATTCGCCTATCTACGTCGAGTGATCGTATTGTCTTGAAATTTACGGCCGTATAATATTTCGGTACTGGGCTTACATATTTTTTCCAGTGGGCTATTACGTTGTAGTTGTTACATACTTTAGTTTAGTGTTCGTGCGCTTGGTTTGCTCGCTCTGATGTGATCGATCGTGCATTTTTTGAAAACTAACAACTTCGACGTATGGTGGGATCTGTAGGCTAACGATTGTTTTGTTGCGAATTTCTTGCTGTTCGTAAAAAAGTCGAACATTTGTCAGTGTCTGACGAAGACACGAACAAGACATTGCTGTGAAGTTTTTTTGGACTTCATGTGTACTTCAACCTATGCTACACTCACGTCGATTTTTTAAAGACTTCTCGGACAGCATGTCATGCAACAAGCCGTACAACATGTAGGCTAGGCTCTACAAGATGTCTTCTATCCCTATGCTTGATGGGTGTAGTTTGCGCCCAGTGAAAAATAAGGAGGAGAGGAAAGTTTTTGTTAAGTTTGTAGATTAAAATTTTCCGCCTTTTTACTGGGCATTCTACATTCTTAACCAAACTTTCCTTGCTATTTTTCATTTCCGCCTACTTTTGTAATCTACACCATTAACAAAACTCCTCCCTAGAAAAGCAAAACAGCCCAATAAGGAAAAGGCTACTTGAGTTTAAAAGTGGGAAACTTGAGCCCAAAAGTGGAGGAAACGGAAGTTGCGCTCGATTTCAATTTCGAATAAAAGATAGACACGTTTTTGCGAATCTACAGGGTGGCCCAAAAAGTAAGCTATTGCACTTTGACAATATCTTTACTAAATATAGCCCAGTTTTCACAATTTTTTTACTAATAAACTTCGCAAAAAATTTGCTATTTAGTGGCATGCACACCGCACCTATTGTGTCGCCACTTTACCTTGTAAAACATAAATATCCGAAAAGCAACAATTTTTACAGATCGGCATAAGGTCTAATGGTAAATTTTTAAAGTATTTAAACGAAATGTTAAATATAATTTATAGTAAGTGTAAAGAACAATGGAGAACATAGTAAGCATTTGTTTTCAAATAATTTGAACCATTTTTGTGCATAAATTTTCAATGTACATTAATGCTGGTTGGCGGTGGCAATTTTACTCAGTTAATCTCATGAGCATTGTATTTCGATCGTGCGACACTCCAAGCTGCAAACTTTTTGCTAAAAGATGAAAATTTACTCTGTAGCTATATGTAAACATTTTGGCACTTACTATAATTCATATTTAGCATTCAACTGAAATACTTTAAAAATTACCATTATACTTTCTGCCCATCTGTAAATATTGCTAGTTTTTATTTGTTTATTTTTAAATCTGGTGTAGCGACATAACAAATGTGATGTGCATGCTACTGAGTAGCAAATTTTTTACGAAGTTTGCTAGTAAAAACAATTATGAAAATTGGTCAATATTTAGCAAAGATATGGACAAAATGCAACAGCTTACTTTTTTGGGCCACCCTGTACTGTAGAATTTTGATTTTCTGTGCATTTCGTGTTCTACTCTCTACTAGTTTTGTTGTTACGCAGCATGCTATTAAGTCCTTATCAAATTGAAGTAGTGAAGTTTGGGTTTAAACCCGCTTACGTTACTATACCATATACCATACCATAATAGAACTATGCCATTTTCGGTCGTAAACCCGTATACAGGGTGCGGCAAAAAGTAAACCCCTAAAGTTTTTCGCCGTTTTCTCAGCAACCGCTTAAAATTTTAATATAAAATTTTACACCTCTACTTGCTACACCGGCCAACTGTCCAGATTTCGCCACAAAGGACCAGTGGCCGCCAAATTTGCCGAATATAAACCCAATAGACTATCGCGTGTGAGGTGCAATGTTGGAGGCTTACTGCAAGCTTAAAACAAAGCCGAAAACAATCGCCGAAGTCAAGGAAGCGCTTTAGCTTATCTGGAGCAACCTGTCATAAAGACCGATTGACAAGGCTGTGAAAGACTCATCAAATTAAGCGACTGAAGCTTGTGTTGCAGCTTGGAGCTGGCGGTGGACACTTTAAACATTCACAGTGACAATGAAATTCTGGCATCTGATAGTTAACTGTGTTGTTTTAACGATGTTATTGAATAGGTGTTTTAGCTTGAACATTTTTTAATCCTGAAAAATCGGTAGGCGGTCATGTTAAAAAGTCCATAACTTTGTCGTTTTTCAACTGAATCACATTTTTCTCGGCAGTTAGATGTAGAAGATTTTGGTTAATAAACTTGTAGAAGTGCAAATTAAAACTCCAAACGGTTGCTGAAAACACCGAAAAATGTTAGGGGTTCACTTTTTTGCTGCACCCTGTATAAAAGCTGCCACGCAGTTTAGTCTTGGGCATAGAAGATTGAACTGAAACGTCAAAACAGAACAGTTGTAATTTCAACATTTATTCCTCATCGAGCTCTGCCTAAGACTGACATAGTCTATATTTCTGCAACAACGTGCGCTCAAGTTGATAATTATGCAAACGTGACCGTAAATGTGACCGATGATGATAAGGTGGATGCTGGTAGGTTATTGACACAGACAAAATCACGTGCGTGATGGCATAGGGCCACGTCCGTTGATTCAGCAGCTAAGGTTCGAGTTGCGATTAGCGTAAGATAACACAATGTGCGTTAATGTTCTATGTTTCTGTTAGTTAATCTTTCATCCGGGACATCTGTTTCCTGTGCTCTGAGATACATGTAATTGCTCGTTACACTGACGTATGTTCTCGCTGGCAACAATACACCCAGCTTTGCATTTTGCACAACCAATTTATTATATTCATGAATTATTCAAATTTACTGCATTTGCAGAAATTACTGTATTATTGTATGAGAAAGAAAATTCGGATAAAAAATTGGTCAAAATGTCTTAACAACTCGACGTGAGTGTAGCATGGGTTTAAGTACACAGTGTAAATGACATAACTTAGCTTAGTTCATTGGCACACTTAGACCTAGCTGCAAACGATAAAGTAATCACTAAGATCGCAATTTCGGTCTCAGAATGCTACTGGACTTTTCGGATTGAAACGCTTGCATTATGCGGCATTAAGGTAACACTTTTGGGGTCTCTGTCACAGCAAAGCTAAAAACGACTCAGTCAAGCAAAAGAAAAATTTAAATTTAATTGGCGTAGCATGTTTATTTTAATCAAGAGAGTATTATTACTACGTGTACGTTTTGCATAGTGTTCGATGGACATACAGCGAACGAGGCTATCTTAGATACGCCCATGTTCGTCGTACACTGTAATGTACCGCACTGTAGTAATTACAGTAAATTAGTGAAACATTGTGGCTGGAAATCTGGTGTGTTCTGTACGTTTTTGAGGTAAGCCTAGCGTCTTGCAGCAAGCCAAAACTGAATCCAACCGTGTTATCGCTAAATAAGTTGCTTTTTGACATACGTGTAGCGGAAATTGCACCAGAACTGCCAAAAACCTCGTTAAACCAGCAAAATGTTTTCACTGTAATAAACTTTATAATTCTGTTTGTTTTGAGAATAAGCAAACGCAAGCACGCCGCGTTGTTGCTACTACTACTTTCTGTTTCCAGCGTCTGATCAAGTTGCGATTTCCAACCGGCAGCAGTAACGTAAATAACCGGATTTCCACCAACTCAAATTAGTCTCCCGCATTCGTATATAACTTCACTCGTTAGACGCGGCGGCGAATTCGCGTAATTAAGGCAACTGATTAAGCTGCAATGTTGCGCAGTTACGTGTCGAACTGGTTTCTATTTGTCAGTTGTTGAAACGATGCTACATTGTGTAGCCTACGGTTACTCCCACTGCGTGGCTTTTATTAGCTCTGCCGATGCGAAGTGACGAAAGAGTTAATGTCAACTGAAATTGTTTAAAAGTTGTAAATAGATTTTTCATGAAATTTTGTAAAGGTTTTGGATATGGCCAAGAAGGAATAAGAGACAGATATTTTGTAGCGATCGGGAATTTTTCATCGATTCTGGATTCGATCAATGAGTCAATTAAGCGGCCTCCTAGGTAATACAAACTATTGCTAAGTCCATTAGAAACAGCTTAGACTTATGGAGTTTAGTTCAGGCAATAGTCAGGAAAACGATTTCGTAAACGGGCGAGTTTTGAGTCTCTGACGGAAATTGGACGCCACGTCGTCCGGCAGGTCGTTCCATGTCCATTAGCCGACAACCGGGAAAGCCCGGTTGGCGACGGTTGTCAACTTGACCGGAGGCACTGCCAGACGGTTGGTGCGGAGAGGTCCGAGATAGCAGCTGTACTTCTATCAAGTATTTTGTATTCGCCAGGTGGCATCACCAGTTTCACCAGCGGTTTGATATCTGACGTGAATTAATCACACAATACAGACAGGCCTAAGCAGGTAAGTGAGTAAAATATGAGACAACACTCGACAAATTGTTTTAAAATCCGTCCGCAAATAAAGCAAAACGCTGCTGTTCAGTTGACGTCTGCATTTTCAGCCGCAAGTTAATAGGTCTACTGACCCATGATCGATGGGTAACATAGTCGACCTTACCAGTGCGATGCACAGCTCATGTAGACACAATGCATAGATGAATACGCTGTCGACATCGGTCACTCGTTGCAGTAGTCCAGTCGGCAATGGATGAACGCTTGCACTGTATAGCGCGCTAAAAGCGTCCTTTGTTGGACATTTCTACACAGTCTATAGACGCAGCAATATATCAGTGAAGGGTTCAGTGTAGGCCTATTCTAGGTACACCGCACGAGTGTCGACACCACAGATCTGAACTGCTTTTCCGCATAGCCTATTCTGGTAATTTTACCAGACTACGCGAAAAAGTACTTCAAATCTCTAGTTGGCAATCACTAGCATAGTCTTCATTTGATGTTGTTTGTCGTAGTGATTACCAACTAGAGTCAGCTTGTAAAAACGTCATATGCATAGTCCCATCTAGGGTTACCCAAATGATTTTTGCTGTTTTAAAGGACTGATATTATCACATAGTCCTTACACACAGTTTTAAACCGTTAAGTTTTTTTTTACATATATTTATAGTTATTGTTTGCAGTGGTCCTGTGCCTCGGGCATTCACGGGTCGTGATGTGGTCTAAAAATGACCAAAAACATTTTCGGCACTGCGCAACGACATAGACATCCAAGTGCGAATGTCGCTGAACGTTCTGGCAGGGGGATCTTTATTCTAGCTTATTATCCAGTTCCCCAGGGATGTGGTCTCGGTCGAGACGTCTTGGTCTGGCGACGATCTCGAGACGTGCCAACGTCTCGTCTCGGTCTCATCTCGGTCTCGGAGCAATACGTCTCGGTCTCAGCCGAGTAGGTTTCGTCTCGGGTCTCGGACCATTGCGTCTCGCGCGCCGTGCAATAGCGATACTAGCCAGCATGACATTATGCCTTATGTGTGTATAGTAGTTTGTGGCTTAAAAATACTTGTCCCTGCACAGCGCCTTTTACTTTTTTATTCACTTATTTATCATGAAGCAAAATTATGTAATCTTAGTTTCTGTTCGTCACAAAATGACTTAATCGCGATGAGAAGATGCAGTGTCTGATGTCAATCAAAATGCTGTGTCAGCCAAATGTAGACGACTTAAGGCGATAATCAGCTGTAGCTTTTCAGTTGCTTGCAAACTGCAATAAACCTACATTAGGCCTACATTAACGTGGCCTGAATAAAAACTGCTAGGACAACAAGATAAAAGCTCAAGTCACGACAAAAGTACATTTGGATAAGATTGTCTAAACAGAAATGTTTTCAGTTGACGCCTGAACTGTGACAGTGTGTTGGACGCGACATTGTCCGGTGGCAAACTGTTCCATAGCCGAGCACCAGCGACAGCGAAGGCTCGGTCACCAACAGTTACGCACTGCGACTGGGGAACATCCGGCTGGTGTGTCAGTGAGGACCGCAGACGTCGTCTTGACGGCATGTCGGACAAACGTCGCAGGTCTGCAGCCAAGTATGATGGAGCTGTGCCGTTCAGTGAGCGGTAGACGATCGTCGCCAGCTTGAACTGCACACGCTCGGACGCTCTCAACCAATGGAAACTGGCGAGTGTG
>Ga0209367_1002869_pt1 | contig 23094 bp, 15 predicted proteins | sample WorMetLIZISLAND2_FD_187412 | JGI IMG/M metagenome (GOLD analysis project Ga0209367, IMG submission 187412) | Marine gutless worms symbiont microbial communities from Max Planck institute for Marine Microbiology, Germany - Olavius geniculatus... ... | reverse complement strand
TGACGTCAGCATTACATCACAACTAGCAAAGAATATTTAACTAACAGCCATATTTTGTCCATATATTTTGAATTAGCATTTCTTCAGCTACATCTGGTAAAAATTTAGTGTAAATTGATCATCATTTGAGTGAATTATGAAAGAAATAAAAAGGGTACCCATTTTTTTGGAACACAGTGTACTTTGTATGTCACACATCTAGTACAACTACAAATGTATGCCAGCCCTGTGCCAACATATTATGTGGCAATCCGCTAACCTTTGATTTTTAAAGCTGAAAAATGACACACCAGTTACTCCTGTCCCATAGAACATTCGCGCCGATTATAGTTTCTCCAAGTCTTTTCGTTTCAGAGTATGAAATCTGTGCAAAAACAAATGGAAGCCCACAAAATGCAGCCTGCTAGAATGGCAACAAATGATACAAAGCATAAAACTCTGCTATGAGATCCATAAGTAGTTATAAATTTGATCCGGGTCTGTTATTCCAAAGGTCTGCTATTCCAAAAGTCTACTATTCCTACTAACCCTAAGCCTAACCCTAAGGCTGACCTTAACCCTAACCTTAATCCAAACGTTAGTACAGTGGAGCATATCTGCACAATGGACTTTCGAAACAGTGGACATTTGGAAAAGTGGACCTTCGGAATAGCGGGCCAGTACCATAAATTTAAGCTCATCACCAAACCTGTTATATTACCAGTATAGTGCAGCACTAGCACTACCTTGTAAAGAATAACATCTCTGCAAGCATCTAAATGTACCTGCAGCATGTCTTGTGCAGCAGTGAGCAGTGCTAACTGTGCACTCTGGTTGTCCGGGTTCTGCATCGTGGCTCGCAATGCATGCACGAGTCTCGGTATCACATCGTCGGCGACGGCTTTACACTGCGTCATCAGCTGTTGCTGAGATGCCTGATTACGGTTGGACCGACCTGCGCCACCGGCCGCGTTGATCAGTTGTGTTGCCGATGACGCTGCATGCTTTGATGCTTGCTAAATACACACATACATGCTGACATTGCTACACAAATAGCCAGTGTCCCATCATAAACACGACTTTGGTCTGGCAACAGTCTCCACTATGAACAACTATGCACATGACTAAAGTTCAGACAACAAACTTTCTCATATGCTGCACCAAAAGCATGGAAAAGTCTGCCACTATTGTTTCAACAACTATCTAAACAAAACTAAAAAACGTTGCTGTTTCACCGAGCACTTCATCTCAAATTTACATTTTTTAAATTCCAATATATCTTTCTCAAACATTCCCTCAGTGGAGCTCCTCCAATCTCCAGTGCCATTGAAATAACACAGACTGCTGCACTGAACAAATATTTCTTCATTGATATACATTTATAAAATCATGACATGTGACTGATAACCACATTTGGGCAAATGACAATACACATCTGAGGATGATCTAAAATTTACAGTTAGAAGTTTCACATGTATACACAGCTTGTGGCATTAACTCAAACTCGGTACAAAATAATCGCCAGCCAGCAGACCTGGAGTGCAGTGAGAAGTTGTTTGCGCAGAGTACCAGCTGCAGCTGCTTCCGTCGCAAGTCTGAGATCCTCGGCCGCTTGACGCAAATTATCCAGCTGAGACTTGTCCTGAGGTGTGCTCGCACAACCCTGCAATACACAGCAAGGTTCTTACATCTGCAGCATCCAAAACGTAGCCAAGGAAATGGGACACTTTTCATGCACTGTACCTGAATACACTGTATCCTTACTGTAAACTGTACCTGTAAGTGCCATCCTCCAATATACAGGGAAAGTATCGATTTCATGTTTATTGTGCTCATTCACCAACCCAATCAACCGTCATACACTAAAAAAACTGCACACAGTTTGGTAAACAAAAAGTTGCATCCTACTAATGTATGATTACTCTATTAAATATGGAAACAAAATGCTTCTAACAAGACTCGAACTGTTCCAGATAATCATTACGGTAGCTTTTAACTCTAACTTTGTCAGTAACATGGCAATATTGCTACAACAAGTTTCAATTTTTACGAGCGAAAGCGGCTGCTGCTTTCAGCGCGTCTTAGCCATCGCAATTCTGTCTGTCCGTCTGTCCATTTGTCTGTCTGTCCGTCACACGAGTGGATCAGTCAAAAACGGTGCAAGCTAGAATCATCAAATCTTCACCATCTGCTGCCTGGAAGACTTTAGTTTCAGGAACCGTAAAGCTTTTCCATAAATTCGAAAGGGGTCACCCCGAACGAGGGCGCTAAATGAAAAGGGGTGGGCAAAATTCGCAATTTTTGGCCAATAAGTCGCTGTATCTCAGTAATGGTGCGAGATAGGGCCTAGGTTACTATTAATCATTAATAGGAAGTCGTACACTGGCTCTCGATTGGGCGCCGAATTCAATCACCTTGAATGACCTTGAACGCCAAAATAGGGGGTTTTATTGATTTTTTGGCGATTTCGGGTTGCGACACAAGTCTATATCATTCACAAGGTGGCGCCACGGAACTATCGTTATGCGATCCAGATAGAGAATTTGGTATTTGCATATTAACTTAGCGTGAACACCCCAATTTTCAGCTAAACTACTGAATCTGAACAGCTACAGGCTTTCGCGCGTCTCGTGAGCATAAGCTCAAATTTCTTGTTATTCAACTGGTCGAATATCCATGGTTATTTCAACTCAGGCTGGGTCCCCAAACATGAAAGTTTTAGAAATTGCTAGTACCCAACTTCTACAAGCAAGAAGCTATTCAACAGCAGCAAAGCACCTACTGCATATGTAATCTAACCAAGTAAGTAAATAACTAAGCAAGTAAGTGAATGAGTAAGTAAATTTAGACAGTGCACAACTTAGGAAAAAAGCCAGCTGAATTTGAGGTTCAGAAGCTTTATATGGAATTGATTGTGTGCTTTTTGTGGAGAAATAATACAGTCCAAAAAGCTAGATGATAGATTATATCTATTCGGCAAAATGCTGTGACTATGGCACATGTGTACTGTGCAATGTGTACCTTAGCAGCTTCGACCATGCGAGCAGTGGCGTCGGCAAGTAGTTTAGCCGCAGCAAGCAACTTCTTCTGTTGTTCTGAATCGGACTGAGACTCAGCCTCCGTCTTCAGTGCATTCACCAGCTGAGATGTCGCCTGCCCACCGATACACAACATGACATGTTATAATACGCTGAACAATTGGGCCGTAAATGCAAACAACTTAGCAAAAACGCTCTTAAGATTTTTCTACAGATTTCCTAAATAAACAATATTATTGCCGTCATAAACGCAACTGACGATGCACGATGTGTCAGTTAGACAATATCAGGCATAGAAAACAGTTACATGATGTATGACGACTAGGTAAAGATACAACGGACACATCATGAGACTTGATTTGCATAATGTTTGCCTGTTTTAATGTTTGTAACCACGCATCAATGCATTTGTTCTGTTTGAAAGTGATAGTTTTTTAAAGTACACTGCTAAAGTTGGTTTTAGCTTCGAACAAACTGCGACAGAATCTATGTTCTTTTTGCAATTTCGCAAATATATCACATGCTGCATTGTTAAGTTGCATTTGTCAACTGTTCATTAAACGAATATATGATGACATGATACAAATGTCTCTTCAGAAAATGAGAAAACTGCTGCTGGTAAAACGATTCAAACTAAAAGTATTAGCAGAGCATGAAACTTCAGCGAGATGTCAGATTTATTTTGCAATGTTAAACTGTGCCATGTTATACCATTAAAGCTGCATTATCACGGTAAAAACAATGCTGAGACAATGCATGAGAGCCACATGATTTTGACCACTGTGCTTACTTTCTGAACTCCAAACATTTCATCAGAACTATCAATACATGTATGCAACTGGTGGACACATCAAATTCACCCAAAAATTATCGTGTGTTTTTGTTCATCTGGCTTACTGATCTGACTAGTCTCTGGAAAGAAAGAGACTGCTGAGTTTATACAGGCCTGATGCCCTTCTAATCACCATCAAACTTACTGCAGCAAAGTACTAAATGAATATAATTCATCTATTATATACACATCATATGATTGTGTGGAAAGTATAAATCGAGCAGCTAAAAGCAATAAACCGAAGGTGAGTTACGGACCAGTGCCAGTATGCGAGCCTGTCGGACCATCTCCGGAGTGTCCCCCATGCTGCCCATCAGACGCTCAGTAGCCACGTGGATTGAATCAACCTCATCCATCTAGCACATGCACCATACAACTTAAGGGCATTTGTTATACAGCTACAAATTCGCAGTCAGCTTCACAAGACTTAGGTGTAAATTGAACTCGCAACAGCAGACAACTCACAATGTGAAAAAGGCAGATCCATGAACATAATCAAGATGGCAACTCAAATTAAAAGTGGCGGTGGCAGCAGTAGTAGTGGCATTACTTCGTAATTAGCAGCAGCAACAGCACCAGCAGCAGGACTTTCTTATGTTTTGCAATGAGAAACGAGCACAAAAGAAACTGCCTGCGAAGCAAGGTAGCAACATCATCAAGACAAGAAGCCAATATGAGACATACACTGAAATTAAAATAAATTAGTAAAATTACTACAGATACAGGTTCCAAAAAACACAAAATTTTGACGTAAACATTAAAACCATTTATCACCAAAACCAAAACAGTGTAGCAACACTTCGATTGCAACATTTTCTCTGATATAAGTCTGATCAACCACTGGTGCGTCAGCAAATACAACTAAACCTCTTCATAACGTAAAACCAGACAATAAAACCAAAATAACGAAAAATTAATGTCACCATTAAAAGGGTTTCTGTTAATAAAACTGACAATAATGTAGATATCGAACAAGCTAGCAAACCTGACGTCCTCTGTTAGCGCCGCGCTTAATATGCAGCATGAGGTCATCCAGTGCTTTGGTGACGGCCGTGGCTGACGAACCAAGATCTTTGAGTGAAAGCTCATCATCACACACGTTCTAACAACAGAACGATTACCAACCAACACATGCCATTACTTACTGCAGAACAGCATAATGCATCCTATGAACATAAAGCAACTGTATACTTAGCAGATGGTGCCTATAGATGCATCCTAAATATCCAGTGGACATGGACATACGATATGTCTCCAAAAAACTGTCACCCTTTTTACACTTGTGACAATAACTCAGTCAAATGTCAGCCAATTTTGCCAACTCTTGGCAGGAAAATACCTGAGAGAATTTGAAACAAGCAAAAAGTGCCAAACTGCCAAACCAAAACTTTTACAACCAAGTGCCTTTAAATGCCAAATTTGACTAATATGGCATTGCAAAATGCTAGTTGACAACATCCACAATGCAGCAAACAACCCACCGACGAAGAAAAACAACATGGTAGGTAAATGAAAAATTCAACGTGCTCACCTGGCTGGTTTCGACGACGTTTTCGACCGACTTGGCGACCTGTTTGGCCGCCTCTACGAGCTGTTCCTGGCACTCGGGGTTTGAGAAGGTCGGCGCTACGACCTTGGTGCAGGCGACCAGCTGAGATGCTGCCAGAGCACACTGGGTGGCTGAGCCTATCACTGCGTTCCTATCGTTCTGATTATCACACTTGTTGGAGACCTCTTTTGCCTTCAGGACCAGCGTCGCCGTCGCACTTGCCACGGCCTTCGCCAGCGCAATCAGCGCATCCTAAGCACAGCCACACAAGCCACACACTGTGCACTAGGGATGCATCAGACCTCAATTCTCTAAATTTCACTTTCATGATCGTCACTGTGAAATTGAAATGATTATACAATTTATTTTTGGAATTGAATTAACAGAACTACTAAGTCTAGAAACCCTTTTCTCAGTGAAGAGAAACAACTACTATTGACTGCATCTAGACAGTATGAAGACGGTATCAGATGATGTAATCTGGACTCTTGACAGTAATATTTTTAAAATGTTGTTTTGACATGTTACGGAACTGGTTTGATTTCTGAAAAATACTCATTAAACCTAAAGATCAGACCTAAAAATTTGCCTGAAAATATAATGCTTACCCATTTTTATCCTTACTGTGAAAGCAATTTCATACCAGTACATCAAACTAGGCAATGCACCATTAAGCCAAACCCCGAAACAAAAAGGATTGTTAAACCGAATTTTAATCGTATAATTCTCTAAAATGTCAACAATACAAACCCATAGCCAGTTTTTAAAAAAAGATTGAACTTCACCTCCGGAGCCACAAATTGATCCTTCACTAATCCAGTAAGGGAGTCTGGTGAGTTCTGTAAGCTCCCCAAATAGGGTCTGGGACAAAGCCTGGCTGCAAATGTAATTTTTGTGCATTTCGAGCTTAAAAATGCCATCTAATGACCAGCTTTTTTGGTTAGTTTAATGCACTGCTTCCTGGCTCCAGTTCACAGAGAGCTGTTCGATCGAACCCACCCAACTACCCTTGGCGAAGGGCCTCGTATTCATGTTATTATCACATATTCAACATCATGCTATAGATGCAAGTTCTCAGCAGTGAATATAGAAATGTTACCTTATAAGCTGAATCGAGTTCAGAGTCGGGTTCAACATGGTACATGATGTCGTAGCTGGCGTCGCCCACTTTGCTGGCAGCATTGATTAGATTCTGTCTCGGCTATAACAAACACAACAGCACAATGTTGCCATATACATAACTGTAGGTAGTAGGCAGTAGTGGTAGTAGTAGTAATAGTATATTCTGTCTTGACTGTCACAAGCACAGCAGCACAGCAATGACACAGTCCAAAGTACCAGAGGCGACCTGAGATCTGAAACCTCCACCACCGAGAATACTGCCGCCACCTAGTAAACACAAAGTAATCAATACAGCTGGTGTGATAGGGTGGTTTATCTTCAAGCCGATCTTCACCCTCCATAAAATTTCAGTCAAATCCATTCATAACTTGGTGAGATACACTGCAAAGTGTCACTTGACACCTTACATCCTAATGGCAAATGAATCTTGAAAGACACTGCAAAATTCGCAAAACAATACAGATGGCCACCAGAACCAGATCACTTACTTCTTCCGGCACCCCAAACACGACCAAAAAATTATGAGAAAAACAGCTTATAACTTGACCAAGTCTCAACTTATCAATCAGTCAATCAATGCTTTTATTTCCGGTTAAAACCTATGTAAAACAGAGAGATGCACCAAGACACACAAACATAAGCAAATAGCATAAAACAACTAACAATCGTCAAATTCTGTGGCAACACCGAAATTCTGTGGAAAAGGGCTGATTTTGTGGCTCGGCTTAAAAGTCTACAGCTCACAGAAAACTGTGAAGATTATTAAACAGCACCATGCCAAGGCATTCACTAGATCACTTACATCATTACTTGATTACTTACAACTGACCAAAATCAATGCATAGTGGTCCCAGATTACGCAGGCACACAATAAGCAGAAAGTTCACCAAAGCCACATGATTAAACAGAATGAAAGAAGCTGAGCAGCAAAAGATTACAAAGGTTAGATAAAAACTGAACAAAATATACCACCGAAAGTGTCACGAGCACAAGACAGCCAATCATAAAAAAAAACAATAAAAACACAGAATCCATTCTTCCCAAAATTCTGATAAACAACACCCGAGTCCAAATTACTATCACATGCGAACTAAAGGCATGAGTACCACAAATCCATTTAGGGCCAATCTAGATTAAAACAGTGCCAAAAAGTAAATGTTTTAAAATAGTTACATAAGCACCTCAAGAGAGCACTATCGAAATAGGCAAAAACCAATACGCAGCCAGTAGGCTGGTACCCAATAGCTATAGTATAGGACAGTTATATGGCGCCACTGAAGCACGTTTGCTGACACCAGCTGCATGGCTGAGTGGGCAGCATGATCATCCCCTGCCCAAATGGATGCAGGTTCGAGTCCTACTTTTGGCAACTTTTTTCTCTTCACTCTCGTAATAAATTTTTTTTTGAGGTAATAAATGTCTGACTTGGGGTTAAATGTTGGAAAAAAGTAAAGTAGCGAACTTTCCTTTTTTGCAACATTTAACCCCAAGTCAGATATTTATTACCTTGAAAAAAAATTAATTACGACTCTCGCATTTTCCAACTTTTTAGGGTCAGGGTCGGTTAGGGTTAAGGATAGGGATAAGGTCAGTAGTTAGGGTTTGTGCCAGTCTTAGTTCATTGATGTGTAATTAGACGAAATCAATCTGTTGCCCATTTCGGCAGTGCTGTCCCAATCAACTTGTAGTTAGAGCTTAACTTTTACAGACAGGATGCCTTCCAGTTACCAAACAACAGTGCAAAAACAAAGAAAAAACACCTGAAAACCCAGATACATTAGAAAAAATATTCTAGATAATTAACTAATGTAAACCAAAACAACAAAAACACCAGTTAACACCAAGAAATGATTGCTCGCCATGTGCACAAAGAGATTACAACTAATAAGTGACTCGACTTACAAACATTGGTTCCATTGGCTGCATTGCAAAACAACAAACATCAGAAATCATCCAGTAATGGATGGTTAACCCAACAAATCAACATTATTTGCAGTAGTGTCTGACCAACCAAACTATGAATATTAAAAGAGAAAGTGAAAGTGAAAATAAAGAAAAAACAAATTTAATTAAGTACAGTTTAGTTTAGTATAGTTAAGTTTTTGGATATTTTTTTACAACAACGTGCTGACAGTGCAAAGCTCAGAGCCGACCTTGGACAAGTAACCACCCTGAAAAATTTGTGAAAATACAACTTTCATTAAGTGATCACCATGAAAAATTGAAGAAAAGAACACGTCCCATTAGCAAACAAAGAATTCCAAAGATCTTGACAGTGATACAATGGCAACGTAAAGAGCTTAAAATCAGACCTCTGCATACCAAACTCCCACTAGCACTATAACTCATAGATGTAAAAAAAACGTTTTTATGTTTTTTTTTATTTTTGCTACATTTTAAAACGTTTCTAACGTTTTTTTTATTTTTCCCAACCTTTTTTATTTTTTAAAAAACGTGCATTGTAAGTCCTATCAAGAAGTTTAAGAAGCACTTTTAAAACCACAGAAATGAATTAATAAGTCATGGTGATAGTAGTTTACTTAGTTAGTCCAAATATACTAAATAAAAAGATTTTGTGTAGTATATTTGGTTACTTTAGTGCCATGATTCTATTACCACACGATTAAATTGAAATTAAATAAAGTTCTCTTTATCTAGACTACAGTTTTAGGTATACTGCACCTACAGCATTAGGCATTAGGCAAGAGGTTAAACAAATTACGGCCAACGTTTTTTATTCAACGTTTTAAAAACGTTTATTTTATTTTTGCCATGTTTTTTTACGTTTTTTAACATTTTTTTATTTTTTTCTAAAACGTTTTTACATCTATGCTATTACTACAACAACAACAACTACTACTACTACAGACCTCGGCAGAGCCGGGTTGTGCAGCAGTAAGTAGTTCAGAAAATGCTCCAGCAAGTCTCCGTGCAGCGTCCAGCAGTTTGTCTCCATCGGACTCCGTCTCCTCCAGAGCCGCCAGCATACGAACGTCCTTGGAAAACTCACCCATGTTGGTCGAACTACACATAATAAACATGAAGCCATGTAGTAGTAGCACTAATAAAAGTAGTAGTAGTAGTATCAGTGCTGCCAGCATGCGAAAGTCTTTTGAAAACTCACCCATGTTGGTCGATCTGTATGCAACAAAAATGAGATGCAAATATTCATGGTTTTGTTAGGTAAATAAGTAAAACTTGAAATGTCCCATATATTTTGGTTACGAGCGTAGGATCCGGAGTTATCCCAGTCTAAACTGTCTAGACAGTCAGCCCACAGGTGATGTAGTCATAAAACCTGGTAGTAGGCTGCTGACATTATTTTCCACCAGGCCAAAATTAACTTCTCAGGTAACAACAAAAACCTTGTCAGCTGCAGAGCATCATTGCCATTTGAATGGTACCAAATTATATTGCTTGGTGACAAAAACATGGGTGTGAACAACTTGCCCAGAGTCGATACATGGCAGTGAACCAACTGCGACTCAAACCCACGACCATTTGATCATAAATTCGATGTTCTAACCATTGAGCCACCAAACCACCAAGATAAGTAAGTCAGTAAGTTTGATTGTTCTTGCTAACAATGCTTCCAAACTACAGTTACTACTACTACTACTACTGCAATTAACAGAGTCTGTACAGTTGAGCCCACGGTTGTGTAGTCAGTATACTACTACTACTCCTGCTGCTGCTGCTAATACTACTACTACTAGTACTACTACTACAACTCACATGGTCTGTACGGCTGATCCCACGGCAGTGTAGTCAGTATCATCGGTGCCAGCAGATGTCAAGGTAACCATCTGAGCGGTGGCAGCATTCATTGCTGACAGCTGGGAGCCGACCTTCTGCCGAGACATATCCTTCTGACTCTCCTTCCACTTGTCTGCCGACTACAGCATACACAGGATACACACAGCATCAGCATCACCATCATCATCTCTGATATCTAACGGTTGGGATGTCGCGCTTACAATCAAGAGGTCGTGGGTTTGACTTTTGGTTGGGTCGCTATCAAGTGGTTACTGCTTGGATGGATGACTGTCTGCGCACATGTAAATCATATAGGTATATAACCAACACCAAGCTCAACTCAGCTTCCCATGCCTCCGGTGTAGGTAAATTGAGTACCGGTCTGTCTGGCTGCAGTTATGGCAGGGCATGTTCACCTGTATCAGGCAGCAGGTAAAACTGTGTGATCCAATATGGCAGGTGACACTCTGTAGCTCCGCAATGAGTTTCCCACAAAGAACTATGCAAAACTTTTTACCCGTTCCCACTGTAACAGTTACAACAATTGTTTAAAAGTGAACCAAGTGCGAAAGATAAACAACACATCGGAAGCAGAAAATGTGTTGGTACATGTACAATCAGAAGACTTGGATGAATGGTGACCCAAAGGTATCAGATGGGTGTGAAAAACTGCAGTAGTAAAAAGGTCAAGAGATTACTAAAGAACAATACTGATATCTAGTCAAAACGTAAAAGGTAAACTTTTAGACTGTACTTCTAAAGGCTGAACACCCTTCCTGTCATTTAGCCAAACAGTGTTGAAGCAGTGAAAGATCAAAAAAGCGCATCAACGAATCAACATCAACATTTCACTTAAAAGGTATGATAATGTAGAGCTCACAGGATCGGTGCCAAGTGGCGGGAGTTCGGCTTTGGTCTGAAGCTGAGCCTTTGACTCATCAATGACAGCTAGACCATCGGCTATAGTTCCGAGCAAAGCCCGCTGGGCTTGTCCCAGGCCACCATGTAGCTGAGCGTTCTGTCAATAGTTCACAAACGACGACATCTAACAACTCAACTACTACTATAGTTCACAAACTAAAAACACACTGTTAAAGTAGGTTTAACTACGAATTTTATTGACACTGTAAAAGATACTGTTGCTATTTACGCACTATGTCACATCCACTGAGAATAAAATTATAACAATTGCAGCACTAAAAACAAAAAAAACCAGCTCAATTCATTATAAAACAGAGGTCACTCCTGTATTGAAATCAATAAAATAAAGATAACAACAATAAAACTTGTTCGTTACAAATTGCCAATTTATCTATCATTATGTGGAAATAGTAACCTTAAATATAACTCTCAACCCAAACAAAGAACCAAGCTCAAGCTAGTATAGCAATGCTGCAACTTTTAATGTTAAAAGTTTAATTAAAACCCAGACAACCAACCAACCGCACTCAAGCACATTCAGCACAATACCTCCAGTTCTACGTATTCGAAAGATAATAAAAATGCAAAAAATAGCAAGAACGAAACTGAAGCATTACTTTAAACGTATAATGCTATCTGCAGAAGAATTATAAAACAGAAGCAAGTTACAGTGACAGAGCATAACTTAAATAATGGTTAAACAAAAGACATTAAACAAGTAATAGCAAGCAGTTCTACTGGCCACACTATCCACAAAAAATTACAGATATAAAGAAAAAAATAGTACTTGAAGAAACTACAATTAGAAATAAACAAAAAATGTCCAAAAAATATCTGACAAAAGTACATTTGTCATGTAACAAAATAAGCAGAATGACGGAATATGTAAATAGAGTACATCAACAACTAACAGAATTGCAATCTTGTCGGTAAAGTAAATAAACTAACTATAAATAGAACCAAATACAATAAAATCAATTTAAATCAGAAATCATGCAAGCAAGCGACTCACGGACGGCGACACATGTCCACTAGGGATCTGACTAGACAGCTGAGTGTGCTGTGCCTTTTGTAGTGATCCCTCGGTAAACTCAGCTTGTCCCGTGGCGTCACCGGCGCGCAGTACGGCAGGCAAGGCGACCGAGCCGACATTGGCGTGACCCACGCGTGCACTCTGGTGCTGGATTATGGTCGCCCTATCATTACAGTCACGACAACACACTGAACAAATACGATATTTCTTACAAGAGATCTAAACCAATGCTTGCAGGCAGAGTGACTGAGCTGCTGACATTGTCATGATCAACACGTGCACTCTGATGTTGGATTGCAGTCACCCTGTCCTCCAGTGCCACGAGCCCCAGACAACACTCGCTCTGAATTCTGGTCTGTCCATCTGTCCACCCTGCTTAACAGAATGAGATGCCATCAAGCAGTATTCATGTGGCTTCAAGTGACGCTGCATTAGACATGAGCCCCGGTTCCCTCATATCCAATCACTAATCAATAAAAGTTAGAAACCAATATTACCTCATTAATAATAAAGTTTGCACAGTCACCAGCCATAAATAAATCTTAAGTTTCCATTTTACATGGTCAGCAGCTGAATATCTCAGTGACACTGAAAATAATAAGAGCCGCAAGCTTACGTACTTGGCTGGTGATACGCTGTCCTCATACATGGTAGACTCCTCATCTCCCTCGATGCCAAAATGATCTTTTGCTTTTTGCTACAAACAGTGCGTACACTCTAACGTCTAAATCAACTGGTCTACCACACATATATTATGTGATAAAATGATGAAAACAGCAGTAAAAATCTCACTCAAGATGAAAAGTAACTAATAAACTACCATAATTTGTAAACATTACATGCTATGTAAATTCATCAAACAAAAACCATCTGGCAGCAAATGGGAACCATTGTTCCAAAGAAGGCAACAGTGATCGCCAAAACATCAATAACAAATAATAACGGCTGAAACTGGTAAAGCCCAAATTCCATTATGCCGACTTTCACAGAAACTTCCACGCAGGGAAAGTTGTGAGCACAAACGATGTCAAGTCATCAAATCATGAAGTTTCGGTGAAAGTCGCCAACACAAATCATGAAAGTCGTGAACATAAACCATCTCGACATGTCGAGAAGTTTGCTACAAAGTCTGTGACAAGTCCATGACAAACCCGTTTGTGTCGCTGTAATGGAATTTAGTCCGCTACAATGCACGGGGAAAACTCAGCGACAAAGTCTGCGAGGACATGAATCACGAAAGTCCGCAACACAAATCGTATACTCTGGTAGATGCTGGCTATCCAGATCGTGCTAAACCAGTCGTGAACTACTTCCAAGACAACTTCATTGGTCGACCAGACAGAAGAGACAGCCGCAGAAATACAGTATTTCCAGCTCTGTGAAACGTAAACCAGCTTGTTCTTGAATCATTGTCTCGCACCAATAACAGTGTCGAAGGGTGGCACTGTGGTTACCAGGGTTCTGTACAATGCTCACATCTTACGCTGTAAAAACTGCTAGACCAACTGATGCAAGAAAACGAACTATGCAGCCTTACCGTTGTTCAGATGCTGGCTGGCCAAACCCACAAACTGAAACGTGTTTACTGCACTGTAAATGAGAGGTCGACGCAGATTACAATAATCGTACATTTGTTGAATTTTTTAAGAAGCATATTTAAACACAATATACAACTGTAAATATCAACTTCTACAGTCCTTGGTTTTTTTATCATTTATACTACTTAGTTTTTTTGTCAGTTATTAGTGATGAAATGTCATGTATCCTAATATGCACAAGCTGATTGTCGTTCACCAGTTGTCGTTAGCCAGATGTCGTCAGTGAAATATTGGTAGCCACTTGTCGCCCGCTTAATGTCGTTATCACAATGTCCCCCGACCATATGTCGCGGAACCGACACCCCTAACTTCAATCACACTTAATTCAGTTTATTGTTGATGAATTTTAACGAAATGTTGTACACTGCACTATCGTAGCATTACTTACTGTTACACTTATTGTGACGTCTGCACTTTACTATGTGTATTCAGTGTAACGTAGGTCGCTGTGACATCAGAGTTTGTTCACGTTATATTTGGGTTATGCTAAAAATGTTGTTAGTGACAGAACGATCAAACTGTGGCGTAAACACCTAAGACTAAAAGCTTAAATCGAGGCCAAAGGTGGCCACTTTTGGCATAAACTTTAAAGACTAGTACAGAATGATTGCCTCCACCAGTGTTTTACGTTTTGCAAAAATTTGCCGGGTATTAATGATTTTACACCAACTCATCTATAGGGGTGTCGCTAATTTTGGGACACGGTGTATAAAGAGAAAGTGGCACAAGTTATCATGCCTTCTTCAGTATGATGTCAATGTAGCCAGAAATGAGCTGTGAAATCTGCTCTCCTTCCAGAGTCTGCACCGAGTAGTATGTGTCCGAGTAGTCGCCAAAGTCCTAGAAGTAAACACATTTCTCTCACATTTGCTCGTTAACTTACAAACAGCTGTTCTATACAGAAATACTGACTTACTCGCAACTTCAGAGATGCTCTTGGCAATTAAAGTAAGAACAAAAAGGGTTAAGAGCGGTTAAAAAATACATACAGGTACTATAAAAAAACCATCCAAGGGCTACGGAACACTATATGGGATCACATAGTATTTCCTGAACATACCCACCTTAACCCCAGCCAGGCAGACCACAATTTGATTTACCTAACCTGAAGGAATGGAAGGCTGAGTTGACCTTGATGGTTGGTTATATATGAAGACAGTTTGCCTGGCTGCAGACAGTCACCCATCCAAGTAATGACAAGGCCCAGTGTAAGGCAATGATACTGACAAGACATAATGTAGCAACAACTACATGATGCCACCACAGAAAGCAGTGAGAAAAATTACAATTTAGTGATCAACAGCATACAAGAACCAAAAAGCTGAACAAAACAGATGTAACAGAACTGGTAAAATGTTATCTATTTTGAAGTATATAATGTAGGAAACAGATCACAGTGCAATCAATAGTGCAGCCAATACTGACCAATGTAAAGCTGTTTGGGGATGCGGCCCATCGCCTGACTGTAGTCAGTGGCCAAGTCTTCAGAATCTGTCACACACCAGCATAACACACAGAAAAATCAGTTTTATTAATGAAAGCAATGTAAACTTACAACAGTGATATCCTATGACTATACCGTGTCCGGAAAAAAAAATCCCGAACATTATTGATGTCACTTGAAGAAGGGATATCCAATTTTAATAATTTTCGGCAAATACTTCCCGCACAATATTCAACCTCACCTGCTTCTGCACTACCTGGGAAAACCCAAACAGCCAAAATAGGATAAAAATGCAATATTTTGTTGTTTTTGTTTCCCCAGGTAGTGCAGAAGCAGATAATGGGCACGATGGAAAATTAAACAATCACTTGCTCGCCAGTTGTGTCAGAAATACTGGTGTCGAAAATTATTAAAATCTGATAATTCTTCTTCAAGTCACAACTGAAAATGTCCGGGATGTTTTTTTCCGGACACGGTGTACAAATCCTAGAACTACTTCTGATTTGTGTTAAACTGTTTAATCAGCCAATTTCACGAGAGTTACACCAAATTAGGCTAGACATGGAGAATAGAGCAGAGTGGAGACAAAGAACCCGTGTAGCTGACCCCTCACCCGAGGGATCCACAGCCTGGAAGAGATAGAAAAAAACTGGTTTCCGCAAATATGAACAAATATGCCAGTATGGGAGAAGGACCAATGAAAGGTCACCACATAAGCTACTAAATCACAACAGTTTCAGTTGGACAATACTATGCAGATACTGAAATTCTATGTTATCAAGAATGCAAATGTCTCAGCATGAACGACTCAATGACTTCCACTTAATATATTCATTTACGTAATAACTCAGTTATCAGCATCAACTGTGTTATCAGTATCTATCATACCTCCTTTGTTTTCTCGTCAACTCGTACAACGCTGTCTTTTGTTATGCCGAGCAAGCGTGGTACCAGCTTATTCTTCCCTTTCAACTTCTCCTGCAACGACACAATTACAGAACATACAGGTATATCGGAATTTTTCTTTATTTATTTTATTTGACACATCGACACTACGTGCACCGCTACACAAAATAACATCACAGCTGGACAGCAAAGCATGAGCACTAACAGATAACATCAAGAATATGCAGACACAAGGCAATCGATATGATTTAGTGATACTGCAAATGCACTGAGAGATAAGTCTCTAAGCAAACAACAGAAACTAGCCAAACAAAATGTATTAAGCAAAGAGTTGCATACATCAATTACTCTGCATCCAGAAAATTTTCGATGAGCAAGTCAGAAAGTCAGCATTATTCTCTCGTAAGTGCTGTGAAATCCTCTGGATAGTTCCCAAACATTTTTCGACACTCTTAAGTTACATACAGTACTATGATCATCCACCTACTCAGAACAGTAAAATTATTACATGTAGCAGCAAGAACAGTATATTAATACATCCCCCAAAAATGTACATCATCAAAATTCTACACTAATAGTACTCACTATTCTTGTAAACACTGGTGTTGATGCAAAGACAAAGTGAACAAAAAATAAAATAAAAACTAGTTTTCCCGACCAGATATTTTCCCTCTGACACTTCCCTGACTTTTAGTCAGTTTCCTGACATTTTCTAACAGCTATGTTTGCAAACTCAAAGATACAGCTACAGAATCAAGCCAATAAAAATCACATTCACAGGGATACAAGATCAGTATAATTCCTACCTTGACGAGGAAGAAGGTGATGCCATATGTTTTCAGTGACCGAGCGAGCTGTGTATACTTCACTTTAGCGTCAACCTCCACCACTCCTACCAACTTCCTGTGCTCCTATAACAAATGATATATCGACCATTTGTTACAATTACATAATTCACTGTAACCACACTTTGTCACATAATAAAGTGAAACTAGAAATATGGGGCAGAGCCCAACGTGAGGTCGCCCGGCGCCGTAAGTCCAACGCGTGAAAAAGTTCAGAAGCAAAGTCACGTGGCCCAAACTCAAATACGTTAGCATACACAGAATGTGCATTGACGACTTAGGGTGGGTCAACATGAGCCTCTATAACTTTTTGTTATTAGACCAAAGTTCACCAATATTTTTTTGCCCGATGCGGGAGAAATTGTTGTCGATCAAGTTTGTTCGCGGTTGTTGCTATCTTGATCCATTTCGCAGATATTCGCGGCCAAAGTCTAAAGTTGTCAAGAATCATGCGCAAAGTCGATTTTGGGTGGGTACACATAGCTAACATATAAGTTTGCTTTTGGTGGACAAAAGTTCACCAATTTTTTTTTGTTCAGCTCAGAAGGGATAGCTGTCGATTAAGTTTGTTTGAGATTGTCAATATCTGGACCCATTCTGGAGATATTCGCGGTCAAAGTCGAAAGTTGTCTTAAATTTTGCCAAATTTCGGATGTTTTTTGCTCTCCTAAATTTAAGGGGGCAAAGCCCCCCAAAAAGTTGTACCACCTTTTTTAACCCCACCTTGTGGTACGTCATGTGGCAAAGTTTTGCAGGGTTGTGGGGCAACGCCTCTTTCCCCCAAAGTTGTTGAAGCCCATACACTAAATTTTCAGCTAGTTTTTTTACCTCTTTTGAAAAAAATTGTTGGGAGATTCCCGTCTTCGGCGGGGTATGCATTAGCAAGTCTTGGCCATTTTCAAGCGTGTGTAAAAATTTTGGGGTGCAGTATCCCCTAGGGGCTAAGACATGGTCTTCCGAAAAAATCAATTTGATGGTAAACATTAGCCACATACATGCTGTGGTTAGTGGACCAAAGTTCACCAGACTTTTCTTATGAACGCGAGAAAAATCGTAGTAGATAACTTAGTTGACTGATTTTGAATATCTCCATCTGTTCCGGAGATATCCGCAGTCAAAATCTGAAGTGGTGCAAAATCGGGCCAAATTTAGCATGTTTTTGGCTCCCCAATTTTTTTTTTGGGGGGGGCAAGCCCCCAAATTTTTGGATCGAGATTATAAAACTGAACACACTTTCCGTCATGTGGCAAAATCTCATGGCAATCAGCCGATGGAGCTCAAAGATCTGATGGTGAAAAAATAAACAAAAACTGTTGCAAAACATAAGGCCTTCCCGAACTATCGTTCCAGACGGCCTAATAAAGATTTAATCCCACTACAATATTAAAAACTAAAACTTTCACAGCCAAATTGTGGCTTTTGGTAGAATGAAAGCTACGATTGTCTCCACCAGTAACATATTAATAATCAAAGACATCAGATATATATACACATGCAAACACCATTTTCATAGCCACCCTTCACGTAACCCAAGTTTGCTGGTTTCCCTTTGAATCCGTGATTCTCAGTATCCTAGCAGAGTAACAGAACAAGCCAAAACCTTCCATATCCCTTCAAAACAATCAAAATATTACTTGGATGTCCCACCGTACAGCTCACTTATCTCCATTACTGCACATTGCTTAACCCAATCTGCATCATCATCATTTTCAACATATACAAACCACCACAATCTAAATACTAAACAAAATTACAAAAATCACCCAAGGCTGAGCTATAACTTAATATCAAAAAAGCCAGTACAACAAAACATGGCAGAAAACTTACCATAAAGATTTTCTTTTCGATTCCTTTAACTTTGACATATTCCTTGGGCAGGAAGTCATGCAGGCTGCAAAATAGACAAATGCTCATCAGATAACAAATAATAATATTCATTTACTTACAAATATGACATACAAATAAAATAATGACCAAAATACAAAATTCTTAATTGACAAGCAAAGATAATGACCCAAGAGCAACTTAATATGCAGCCATCCTCCTGGCTATATACACAATTCTCTGCAACTCACGACCCCAAAGACATGTACAGAGCAAAATAACTGAAATGACCAATGACCAATGGGCGAACCACTGGTCTGTTCAGTTCAATTATGTGCCTTAACACAAACTTAGACCTATGACCATTTGAAATAACAATTGGCACACAAGTTACTCCTGTCCTTAGAAATGTTGATGCCAATTTTGGCTTTCTGTGCCTTCTGTTTCCAAGTTAGGAGCTCGTAATCTATACGAGACTAAACAGACAGACAGACGCTCAGACAAGATACTATTAGGTAAGGCTGTACCGAATATTCTATTCGTATTCCATTCGGTCTGAATAGTAGGCTGAATAGTAATGCTGAAAACAGGCCGAGTATGAATAATGTGCGCTGTGCCATTGATGCTTGTTGTACCTGCATTTAGCCTTATAGACAGATGAGTCTCAGCATTAACATAACGCCTACATGACACGTGATGCTTTACGGCATTTCCTTAATTATTTATTTTGCTCAGTGTCAACAGTCTGTTGTGAATCACTGTCATGTTTTGTTAATGTTCATAATCTTTCCTATCATTCATTCAACACGGTTACAAATTACAAAATGCCTGGTTTGACAATTTTTCACCACAGCACGACGAAAGGGCATTGTGCAGTGTGTTTGAACTTATGTCAACTATTTGCAATTCATTTGTATTCGACCGAAGAATGTCACTAATTTTTCATATTCGGCTGAATAGTAAAAACTACTACTCAGTACAGCCCTACTATTACGACCGCTGCATAATAATGATAATGAAAATCTTATGAGAAAAGGCAGCAGATACTCGATAAATCCAGGCTTGTGTTTGGTCTCAACGTGGTCACTGAACTGAATCTGACACTGCATGCCGGCAAACTGCACGGCGTACTCCACGCTGATGGGATGAGCACCTTTCAGTATTGCATCACGTGTCTACAACCAACCACAGCAGATGATACAGACATTTATGTATGAACACTAATCTCACTCTTGTGACTTGTCAGTGTTGTTTTCTTTTCATGTAATTATGATAGAACAGTTCAGTTACCCGGAAAGTGATCATACGCAAAAATAGCTTAGAGACTTCTGTCCTTAGAGCCCACCTCAATACTGGCAACCAAGACGAACATCCTAAAATTTCAGCGGAAGGGGGTAATGTGTTTTTTCAGCTAAAAAAAACCTGCAGCATCTCTGATATGGTGTAAGAGAGGACCAATTTCGATATAATTACTAACAGGAAATTGCACATGCAACTTGGAACCAGAATCAATGGCCTTTGATGACCCAAATGACCATTACAAACTCTACTGTACACAATATGCATATATTGAACTATGACTGATGTTTACCCACACTGTCAGTAGGTGCAGAAAAACAAAATGTAAGCCTGCTAAATTGAAAACAACAATAAGAAATTAAGCAAAATATAACATTAAGACAAAACTTGTACAAAAAAACCTGGACATAGAGAAGGTTGAGCTGGACCGGATCTCGTGCATCAACATTCTGATCTGAGAAGAAATATTTCCTGCGCAGCAGCAGAGTTTCATTCACGTCGACCGACTGTTCACGTAACGTCTTCCCGTGATCCAACCAGTTCACTACAACAAAGCCAATAATGTTCTCCTATCGATGACCTCAACACTTTATCAGCTCATCTCTGTGTCAAAATCCACTACTGGCATAAGCCTGGACGAAATCCATCAATGCACCCAATGATGGCTTGTTACTGTAACAGATAAGACGTCAGACATATGATTCAGTGGTCCTTGGTTCAACTCCCAGCTAAGTTGCTATCAAATGGTTACTACTTGGATGGGTGAAACCATCTCGATTGTGACCACTACTAAGCTCAGGTCAACTCAGCCTTCCATCCCTCTGATACAGAAAAACCGAGTACCAACCTGCTTGGCTGAGGTTAAGGTGGGGATGCTCAGTCACCTGCATCCGGTGAAAATAGTGACTCTCCATAGCTCCGAGATGAGTTACCTTTGGCAGCTATAGACAACCTTCAACTTCTAGTACCATAGATACTGGAATAAAAATCATGGAAACCTACAAATGGTCAGAGACAGAACATAAAATCCTGATACCTCCAGCACCATATAATGCCGACAGAAGCATGAAAACCAACAGCTATACTTCAAATGCAAACAATCAAACAATTACAACACATTTATGTATTACCATACACTGCAAAAACAAATGCTAACAGCTGAGTGAGTGAGTAGGGTTTAACGTCCCATCCGACACAGTATAGGTCATTTCGGGGACGGCCTTTTCAGGCAGAATGCACACAAACACAATAATGGAATGGTAAGTTTAAACTTTACAATAAACAGAAAGTTTAACCTTTACAGAAACACAAAACACAAAAAATAAGGTTAACCTAAAATTGTAAGCATTATACACGTACATATGTAATTAACATAGTGGTAGTTCTAATAATCTTCCCTGTTATCCTTCAGACAGTCATCAATGCGATAATGCTGTCTATTGGAGGACAGGGGGTGCTAACAGCTGCAACTAAAACTCAAACAACCATGTGAATTGCACTATCATAGCATTAAAACAATTTCAGATAAATTTATTAGTGAAAAATAATACCAAAAAACATACATTCATCATCTGTATGCAGTTTCTTTTTCATTTCATCCATCTTCTTCTGGTCCTTTGCGATGGATTTGTCTCGTTTTAATGTTAGCGTCTTTTCTCGCTCGGAGTCGGGCAAATCCCGAACTAAAGAATATTCTTCATGATTTGCTATACCTACAATGTTTTATCAGTTCCAAAAATCTTCACTCCAGCCAGATAAGTATGCTGGAACTTTCACACCAAACATACATTTATAGCATTAAAACATCAAAATAATAAATAAGTATACTTAGAATGATTAAAGCAATCAAAAAAAATTAACAGTTAAGTCTACAAAGACACATTATTAGCTCATTTCAATTACAAACTAAATAATAATAATATAGTATCCCCAAACACACGTTTTTATTCTTAAGTTAATCACTTTTCACCTAATCACTCTTACAAATGCATCAAAACATGATCAGTAACTAACTGTTTTTCATTCACTCTGGCTGAAGATGAATCAAAATGCTCTCCAGAAAAAAAAACAGATGACCACTTCTCATACATACATATCCAGTTGAGCTGAAGAATCAATCACGTTGAAAAAATGTTTAATCAAAACTCGACTTTGGCCTTGGTGACACAGTTCTTGGCTAGATAACGTCGTTTGCTACAGGCAGGAGTCAGCAGGTTGCATGCAAAGGCCAGCTGTCTAAAACGCAGCTTGTCCAGTACGGCGTACCTCAAGGTTCCGTTCTTGGACATGTTCTGTTTGTTATGTATACTGCTGAGCTCAGCCACATTATTGCTCGGCATGGTCTCCAGTTCCACCAGTACGCAGACGACTGTCAGACTTACGTCTCATCACCAGTCAGTGCTATTAACAGCACTGTCCAGCAGTTTTCGTGCTGTCTTCATGATGTAGAGGCGTGGATGAGTGCGAGCCATCTGCGTCTGAATCCCAGTAAGACCGTGGTGCTCTGGTTGGGCTCTCAACACCTCATTGACAAACTCGATGTCCACGAAGTACAAGTGCTGTCTTCAACCAGCAAGATTGACAGCTCAGCTCACGACCTTGGAGTTGTCGTTGACAGCAGGTTGACGATGTCAGATCATGTTGCGTTGGTCTGTCCTTCAGCAACAGATAAGATCAATCGTGCAGTCACCGACAGTTGATGCCGCTAGAACGCTGGTCCAGGCGTGCATTGCCAGTCGTCTGGACTACTGCAACGCAGTACTGCACTACTGCACGGCATCACTGACAATCATTCGCCGTCGCCGGCCCACGAGTCTAGAACAGTTTGCCGGCTGCATTGCGAGCGGTAGTACTAGGAACAGTTCAAAGGGCAACTAAAGACACATTTGTTTGATTGATTGAGACTGTGGCGCCTAGTGACTTCTGCTTTTAGGCGCCGTGTATAAATC
>Ga0209367_1002868_pt1 | contig 23096 bp, 15 predicted proteins | sample WorMetLIZISLAND2_FD_187412 | JGI IMG/M metagenome (GOLD analysis project Ga0209367, IMG submission 187412) | Marine gutless worms symbiont microbial communities from Max Planck institute for Marine Microbiology, Germany - Olavius geniculatus... ... | reverse complement strand
AAAGTTTCGTCGCGCTACACTTTTTAACTCCGACGTTATAGGCGCTCTTCTATTGCATTTTTAAGCCAATTTTTGACCCCCCTTTGAAAAAAGTGTAAAGGGGCCCCCGTTGGATGGTGCGCTAGTAAGATTTGGTCATTTTTTAGCGCGTGTAAAAACTTGGGGGCGCTACACCCTTTAGGGGCCGAAATATGGTCTTCCGAATAATGCGCTTTGGGTGAGTCAAAATGAGCGCTTATAACTTAGTTCATAGAAAACCGAAGATTACACAATTTTTTTTGTTTAACGCGGAATTAAACGTGTTTGATAAGCCGTTTCCAGCTTGTCGATATCTCTATCTAGTTCAGACATATTTGCGGTCAAACTCGAAAGTTTTCGTAAAACGTACTAAATTTTGCACGTTTTTTGCTTTTCCAAATTTTAAGGGAGGCGGTGCCCCAAAATGTTGTACACGCGTGATCACTCCCATCTAGCAGCACGTCACGTGGCAAAGTTTTATAAAGCTATTCCCTTTGGCTCCAAAGATATTTCGTCTAATACGCTACATTTTAAGGTAATTTTTGACTCGGCTTTGAAAAAAGTTGTAAGAAGGGCCCCCGTTTCTGGTGGCGGATGCGCTATTTAGACTTGGTCATTCTCTAGCGCGTGTAAAAATTTAGGGGCGCAACACCCCCTAGGGGCCGAAATAATTTCTTCCAAAGAATGCGTTTTCGGTGGGTACAATTCCACATCTAGATCTCCAAGGTCACTGGACCAAACTTCACCGGACTTGCTTCGCCTAACGCGGGAGGAATCGCTGTCAAACGAGTAACTTACCGATTTTAAATATCTTCATCCCTTCCGGAGACATTCGCCGCCGAACTTCAAAGTCGTTTGAAATCGGGCTAAATTTTGCGTGTTTTTGGCCCCTGAAATTTTTTTGGGGTGTGCCTCCCTCCCCAAAAAAATTTGGACCGGCATTATAAAATTCAACCTAGTACTGACCATCATGCAAAATTTCACGCCGGTCGGAAAAGATCAAATCTACCAGCATGTAAAAAACATTCAACAGGATAATGCACCAGTAAATATAAGTTCAAATCTGGCAGCTAACATGTACTTATAGCATCAATACTACTATACTGCACATTTAGTTAACGAAAAACTCCAAATCTGTCATGAATGTAAAATTTTTCAGTTATTCTGCCCCATGATACCCATTATGGCCTACAACTGATCAAATGCCGACGCATCGCTGGACTGTTTCACTTGACCAAACGATTTTGTGTTCCTTCTGGCCAGGCAGCTGTATCAGCTTCTCGATTTAATCAGCATTCAGGAACTTGCTGATGTTTGTCTCCAAGCTGGCCTCACGCTGCTTTAACTGTTGAACCTGAACGCACAAATATTACAGCTTTATTTTCATCAAAAGTGGAAACATTCTACACACTGCAAATAGTTTGTCATTACAATCATTAGTAGCTCAGTTAACATTTACTGACAGTTACCTTAGTATTAAGAGCATCAAGGTTGTTTAGATTTATGAAATGAAATTAGGGTTGGTTCGGTTTTTTCAAATCATTATTACTAACTTTCTTCTAGATTTTAACGTGCTCATTTATTTGAAGACCTTCTCATAATTCTTTCAAAACTCCATTGTTTCTACACATGCATATTGTAAATCGAACGGCATTTATTATTAGTTAATCCACCCATCATGACAAAATTGCAATTCACTTGCATAAAAAAACGGAACTTATCCACATCAAAAGATGAAAAACAATATCATTCAATGAACATGATACGCATGAGTAAACAAGAAATTTGAGCTAATGCTTACAAGATGCGCGAAAGCCTATAGCAGTTCGGGTTCAGTAATTTAGCTAAAAATTGGGGTGTTCACGCTAAGTTAATATACAAATACCAAATTCTTTATCTGGATCGCATAAAGATAGTTTTGTGGCGCCACATTGTGAATGATATAGATTTGCGTCACAGCCCGAAATCGCCAAACAAATCCATAAAACTCTCTTTTTTGGCGTTCAAGGTTATCCAAGATCACTGAATTGGGCTTTTTCATAAATTTGAAGGGGATCACCCCGAACGAAGGCGCTAAATGAGAGGGGGTGGGCAAATTTGCGATTTTTAACCAATAAGTCGCTGTATCTCAGTAACGGTGCCAGATAGGGCCTAGGTTACTATTAGTCGTTAATAGGAAGTCGTACACTGGCTTTCGATTGGCGCCGAACGCCAAAATAGGGCTTTTTATGAATTTTTTTGGTGATTTCGGGCTGCAAGACACATTGCAAGAGCGAATTGCGCCGAAATCAATTGAGATAAACAAGGACAAGCTGCGCATGCAATTTTCAGCATTGAACGTAAATTTTGACAGTCCAAGTCTTGATTTTCTAGGTTCAAGAAAATCTGTGCACGAGGGCATCAAAGAGCGGTACCCCCGTAAAAGTCGCGACGAAATGGCTGGAGATAAACTGTCAGTTTGCAAACAGGAACTGCTACAGACTTTAGCGCGTCCCGTAAGCATTAGCTCAAATTTCTTGTAGATTATAATTGCATAGTGCAGTGCTCAGATGCAACTTGTAGTTTCGCAATCTGTAATGAGTTTAAGTACATGGTGTTTCCATTAAACAGGCACCTTTTTTGTTTTTTTTATAACTTGGTTGAATAACAATAAATTTCTACAAATGTTTTACCAGTCATAGCTTAAAGAATACTAAATCAAAATATATGAACAAAATTTTGTTGTTCATTAAATATTTTTTTGTCATTTGAGTGAGTTTTGGAGAAAACAAAAAAGTGCCTTTTTGTTGAAACACTGTGTATAACAGGAAAGCAAATAGTGCAGTTCATTACATATGAACATCACATGATGTTGATTTGATGCACAGAGACAGCTGAATGACTATAGTATGTGTTGCTCTCATTTGACTGAATCTGACTAGGTAGCCAAATATTTCTCCGGCGGTGCATCATAAAATGTTACATCAGCTAAGTCGGCTTAGTCGAAATACATTTTCAACGGTGGCAGATAACTGATAAAAAAAATTGACGACAGCAGTTATGACGGCGGCTTAGGGGTCTAGATATGATGGGGTTATCCGGTGGTGAAAAAATATGAACGATACGTTTAACCGTTTTGATACAATACCGGCTGTGACAGACAGACGAACGAATGGAGGGACAAGTCCTCGTGCATAGCATCGCACGGGTAAACATCTGGTACATGTTTCTTCAATCGCCGAATTTCGAGCTGCAATTGATGGTTTGTTCTAGAGATGAGACGTCGCTGTCGGTGTCCATACGATCTGCATTACTACCATCGTCTAACATCTGAGCGTTTGTCTCTAGTGTCATGACATCTGTTGTAGTTGTAGCACTTGGCTCCTGTTGCTGTTTGAAGTACAGGTGTTCATCCGACACCGAATAAGCTGTAACAGTAACACAAAGCTGATCAGTAACAATAGGTGGTCATAAATTATTTGCGACAAACATCACCAACATTTCAACAGTCAAACATTATGTGCTTGACAGTAAGTGGGCACTAGGAAATGCAAACCCGGTAGGTATTTTTCAAACCCAGGTGTACGGGTTTTATGGCCTCCAAACCAGGGTACCGAGCGGGCGGCCGGTACCGTAGTTACCTTAGCATAGGCCTGCACTTAATGGACAAATGTCAGAGGCAGACTCGCGAGTTGGGAGCCGTACGCGGACTAGACTGTGAGTGGTTAGATTTATGGAAGTAAGTTGTTTTAAACAATAGCCTACGAGTTCTATAAGCTTACTGCCACTATTGCCCGTTATAGTAATTATACTCCATGAGGCTATGAGCAATGAGCATAAGACAAATAGGTTGAAACCTTGCAAAAAATATGAGATACGGCCAGTTTTCCACTGAAAGGTGCACACTTTTCTTACCCTTTCCATTTATTTCTAAATTTAAAAGTGTTTACCTTGCACTGCATCGTCTTTTGCAAGCCTAGGTTTGTTTTGACAGACCTAATTATTCGCGTAAAAACTTTTCTTTATCTACTAGTTAGCCAAAATACATCCATTATAAACAGACAGACAGACAGACAGACAGACAGACAGACAGACAACTCATACCAATTGGGCCCGGCCTTCAAGCTTACAGCTTAACATTCGGCTCAAAAAAGTACATGTAAAAACTGTCGTTTGCAATTTTATACTGCATAGGATGACAGACTGACACCAAAAATTAAGCCCGTAAACCCGGGTTTTTGCCCTCTTTTAAATGAAGGTTTACAGGTTTGATAACTATACAGAGTGGGCAATAAAAAAGATGCCCATAAATAAATGTCATTATTTTTGGTGCGTTTCAATATTTTTGACAAAATTTTCAAAGACTATTCATGAAACAATTTGCCATTTTTGTAATATAACGTAAAACTTGTGCAATCTGTGGCAAATTGTCTCTTTAAAATCAGTATGAATTTTGTTTAAAACTGTTGAGCTGTTGCACGCTGTATTAGTGTAGCATGCACACTACAGCAAACTCAACAGCAATATTTGACACGTACCCTGTTTACTGAACTGTTTTCGGTTCACTAACTTCACTGTCTCCACAGCTGTTAATGACACCTCAAAGACCATCGGCACTGCATCAGAACGTAACTTCTGTAGCCCATCCTCACTATGGCTTTCATACTGAGCACTGTCAAAATGTTTCTGAAACAGCATCACCGCCAAACCTGTGGTCATTCATTGGAATGTGTCAAACAAGGAGTCAATTCTAAACTACATCATCACGTTCCATAGCATTCTTTGGAATAGCAGGTGCAATAGCATAGGTGGAACTAAACAGCAAGTTTACATCAATACAGTATTTAGTGGTAATTACTTTATACACCTCTGTCAAGTCTTCTGTTATATGTTCTACTAGAGCGTATGATGGTGTAACGAAACACCGCATCAACAGCACCGACCTCATCGGCAGCAAATTACTGCATATTAGATGCTAAGGCAAACGTTTGGGCTAAGGTTAGGGTTAGCATTAATGTGGTAACTTGCTGATGGTGCAGTCAATCAATCAATCAATCAATCATCAGTTAGCCGGTGCGATGTTTCGTCTCACCCAAACGTACGCAACTTTCAATGGATGAAAAGGCTTTGGAAATTTGTATTAATTACACCAATAGTAAGCAAAGGCTAACATAACCACAATGCAATATATACTGGTAACACAAAATACGTTGTTTCTAAGGCAGATCAAGCAGGAGAAAGTCTGCGTCCTGGTTTTGGTTGGCTGGATCCCTTTGTTGAAATGACATGTTGAAATGAAATGTGCGTAGCAATTAATTGGTCATTACCGGCCAAACGCACTGCTCGCACCAATCGCACTTCTTGGCACGACCGCAATTTAGTAAATGTTGAAATGTCTTGGTCCCGAAGTGTATGCAAAGCATTCTTACTCACTGAGCACAGTAGGTGACTCTCTTTTAGCGTGTAACCGGGCTTTAAATTCTCACTATAATTAGTCCACAATTGGCGACAACCAGGATCTCTAAAAAAACGAAAAAAAACGAACTTTATTTACATGTTTACAACTTAAACAACAACGATTTATAGCACTTCGGCTCGGTAAGCAGTCCGCCATCTTGTTGAACAGACTGCCTCCTGTAGCTCTCAAGCCGTTACCAATGGGTGTCTTAGCCTGTCTCAAATGTAAATGGAGAGAGCAGCTGGTTCTCGACAGCCGCCATCTTGGATTTAATTTATGTTCAGTATTATAGTCTGGTGTATTAGCTTTGGTAGCTGTGGGGTGCTATCTAGCTGCGAAGGTAACGGGTCATAGAATATTTGGGGATAGCTGTCATAAAACACACTCAACATTGTGTATAGTTCAGATTATATCCCTCTTTATTCTAAATAAATGAAAAACGACCTGCTCGCTTCGGCGGCACGGCAACGAATGAAATACAGTGAACTGCTGCAGAGTTGCTGCCTGTGTTAATTGGCTGGGTCTGCTCAATGTTAGACTACGTCATCTCCCATCAGTAACATAACGTAGTCCCGTCACCCTCCTGCCCCTTAATGAAATAAAATTTTAAAGGGTTAAATTTTATTTCCAATTTCAAAAAAAATCCAAAATTTTAAAGTCCGAAATCAAAATTTAAGTTCTTGTGTCTTGAGACATTGAGCAGATTCTTAAAATTTGTATAGTATTATGCAGCAACTCAGCAGTGACGTAATGCATTAAATTATACAGTCATATCACAGCATATGCTTCACACTAGTCATCATCGATAATAATCATCAATATCTTATCCTATACCTAATATCTGAGAAAACTTGATTCATTAATGAAACCTGTTGATAAAACCTGTTATCTAGAATGTCACAACACTATTCAATGTTTCTTATTAATGCACAATCTAAAAAAACTAAGTCTGTCCATCTGTTATTTTCCTCTAACCCTATAACAGTCGACCTATATTATACAACCATGCAATACAATATTATAATCACGTATCCGTGTCCGACATAACAATTGGACACCTATACTGCTTATCACACGCATAAATCAAATACGATACAATACAAATTATACACAACAAGAATGTTCGCTAAAGGGTATAAGGGACGTAAAAATATTAAATTAATTTTTAATTTCCATTTTCCACTATTTAAGCCCAATGTTAAAAAATAATTTTTTTGGAAAAAATGCTTTGTATTACCCTATCGACAGCTGAGCTTCATTGGTGTTGCGTATCCCATACTATGTACAAAGCTCAAATTATATTTACATGTCAGTTGAAAACCCTTCTAAATTTAAAATTTAAGCTTGAAAGTAATTTTGTTTTTTCCAAATGAAATTAATTTTTTGTTAAAATTTTAGTACGTCGACTCGTTGAATTTGTAATAATTTTACTTTATTCATTGCCTATATTAATTTAGTAACACTGAGTCCACACGAGTTGGGCTCAGTGGGTGGATTTATTAATATGCAAGCATGACGTCTGATGTGTCAAAGATACATATAATAGATCTTCGGCGAATCAGAGTCATACTTGCTTCCGTTCTGCCAGCGTAGAGTTACGGATAATCACTTTATCACGTCCGCCCGTGATGCTGTACGCGAAATTTAATTTTCCTCAAGAAATTTTTGTGTAATACCATAATTTATACTTATTAATTCTAAATTCGACAAGTAAACGTATTAAAAAGTGGAACATAAGTTTTAATTGACAACTGGTCGTCCTCACTTAATTATTCAAAATTTTGCGATTTTATTCTTAGTTTTTCTTTCCCCGTTTTTATTTCCATAAAAAGGTTTATAAATATGCTTTGTTTCCTCCCCTAATTTAAGTTTTGTTTTTTAAGTATGCTGACGTAAAAATTTTAACTTAAACTTAGCCTATTATAAATTTTGGACGCTAGGTGTAACGAATGCTAGACCTAGCGGGTAAGTTTAAGTACAATTTCGGATGATTATCTGATCTCCCGAAGACGTTATGTCTCTCTTCGAAAAATCAGATGCTCATCTGACCTCGCTTTGGTACGCAGAGTCGCGAGAAATCTCTGAGCTATGCTAACCCCGTAGCACCATACGCTATATTTTGTTTACAAATAATTTCAACACATAGTATGATAATTTATGCTCATTAATTTTAAATTCGATAAGTCGGCATACTTGAATATGGAGTTTGAGCTTTAAACTCTAAGTCAACAAGTCAGTTTCAGCAAAAGTGGAGTATGAGCTTTATGTTCATTATTGCTCTGACAGTTCAATAACTGAGCTCAATGTCATATGTACAAGCGAGCGACTATCAACTTTTAGATATAAATTAAAAATAAAGTGTATTGTTTTGGTCAAACAGTCAAATAAGCCTCCCTACATTTATGCAAAACTGTATATTATTAAACTCGGTCTAACTGCATTTGTTCTTTTTGTTTTAATTTTGTTTCAAAGGTTTACATAACATTCAAAAAAGCTTAATTTGCAATTACTAGCAGCTTACTCACTTAGTGTCTGCTAACTAGTCTAACAGACTAAAGTAAGCGATCGACAATGTCCAAAAATTAGCTCGTCGTCGCTAGACTAACTTCGTCCCACACTGTGGTCTGGGATTTAGTCACTAGTTAAAGCGTTATAAACCCCAGATTTTCTACGCTGTCGTTTTCGCGGATGTCTCGGAGTCCAATTCGTGCATCACGCTCGACAGCTAACTGACAATAGGGGCGGGTTAGATGCTAGTGCGGCAATACCGATATCAGATGCCGTTTTGGATCGGCTTAATTGTTGGTGACAGTTATATCCGGTCTGATCGCCGCTCCGTCAGTCCGCACATCGCAACGCGACGCGTAACTGGCCGAAGCTGACCACGAGCAGACGCGCTGGTCAATGGGCAATTACCGCTCTCCACATATATTCTGCGCAGTTAGGGTAACGCAACATCACTGCCTGGCGATTATGTGGCAATGGATCCTCCCAACAGATATTGCCACTGTCGCGAACTGTCACATGTCACTGGTTTACCCCTATCCACCGCCCGGCCACTCCAGTCGCTTATGGCCTGCTAAATAACCATCTGTCCGCGGATAGGTTTGCCGCAGTTTGCTTAGATTATATTAACTGGATGCTTGGGTCAATTTAATAATTACTATTATAAATTCTCTTTAGGGTAATTATGATTTAAACTTTTATGAAAAATTTCACCGATGACGAACTATAAATGGGATTTCATAGCGTAAGCACTAAGATGCTGATTACTAAATTCCACAACCTACTCGTTTTATAGGCATACTAATAATGTTATATTATAAAATTTACCCTATTTAGCTTACCATGAACTCTAACTCTATTGTCGTCGCCATGTATCCGGCTTTAGGCCCGAATATGCGCGCGGCACTTAAGCCCTGTTAACACTGTAGAGCTAAATTTAATCTAAAAGTAAAAATCGAAATTGTAATAATATTATTAATCGCTTGCTTGTATCCTTATATTTTATTGTATGCTGTACGAAAAACCTATAAAATTTATTCTCAAATTTTTGTATGCTTTTACATGGACATTTGGTACCCCTCGCTATTCGCTCGTCGCGTGTGTGTGTAAACGCGTCTTAACGTTAACATGCTTGCTACATATTTGTTAGATACAATTTTGTCTAAGATGATTTTCTGTGACCTTAAAAATTATTTATTATAAATTTAGATAGACGGATTTATGCTATTATTCGCTATGACAGTTAATTTGTAATTAACAATTTAGGTCAAACGGAAACCACGGCTTTTTATACATATTCTTACGCTTGGCCTAGTCTTTTAGACGTTGATTCAGTAGCTCGTTCTTTAAGCTCACACAACATCACAACGAAAGCAAAGCATGAATATACAGTCAAAATACAATAAAATGTAAGTACTGAACGATAATCAATATCTCTGTAACTTGCGTATGGTACATATGAGGCCCATTCCCAAAAGTAAATAAATTTCCCTCTTCGCTATGATATCTTCACGGTCTTCCTTTTCAAAGAGCCTATATACATGTATCAAGCTAATCTTGATGAGTACCGAGCTCTGACGGTGTTAGCAATCCCACCGCTCATGGCAAAGACCCATTGGTAGCCTTAGCGGAACTGTCGTGTTACTGCAAAGTCAGAGATGTACTCAGAGTCTAGAAGGACCCTACACCCTAATCCAATTTGAAAATCCCTAATAACAACTGTCATAGCGGAATTATTGTAAATTTAACCATTTATGATGTTTTCAAGAGCTCGAACTGGGTATATCTTTCCAGTTGGCTCGGTCCCGGTCACTAATGTGGATAAATGAATCACGTCAATCTGCGACTGGTTCGTACCTATGAGAACCAACAGAGGATAAAAATCATTCGCCATCAGCTGTGCAGTCTGTCTAAGTTCCTGTGAAAAGATAAAATTTTTGTCCGGCAATGGTACAGTCAATCCTGTCAATTTGTTGGTTATTTTTACGCATACGTTAAGTCTCATATAACCAAAGATGGTAAATTGTTCTAGAGAGAGCTTTGCGAGTTGAATTTCAATTTTATAAAAATCACTGACATAGTTTAAATTAAGGAAATGTTTGCAATCCCACTCTCATAGAGAGTAGTGCTCTCAAAGTAAATGAAAATTCTGGTTTGATGCATCGAAATTGCCTGTTTAGTACGAAAAATTTTGCTAAGCAGTCCAATAAACAGCAAAATTAAAACAAGTGTCATTATAAATTTTAAGCCTACTAAATCGCTGAGGATTTTCTTATCCCATTTTCAAACAATATCAGCTGAGATGTCAGTTGTCTTGGTCGTCGTAATCGGGGCAATACTAAAAATAAAATTGGCTCTAGCGCCTTTAACACCTACGAGGAGCATGGAAATTGCTTTCACACGCAGACAAAGAATGGTGAGCAAACATGTTTAGGATTGTGATTATCATTCATATGACCACAACCCAAACGAATCCAGACAGCAAATTAAACTCCGTGTTTGCCGTGGCCATTTGAAGCATTTTTTGCCAAATCGCTGTACTCAAACTGTAGTAAATATCAGCTTGATTTTGGCTGGCGTTAACAGCAATCTGGAAGTCTAGGCGCGACTCAGATTCCGATGCTAATACGGCATAGTACTCCGATATTTCGACGGTTAATTTAGATATTTGAGCTCTCAGTACGAAGTCCAGCTTTAAAGCTGCGATAGCGTCTTTCAGTAATGTGTAATTTAAAAAAAAATGACGCAAAAATTAACACGTTATACGGGTAAGTGACATTCATTTGAGTTTCTGAGCTCCAGTCATTGCAAAATTCTCGACTTAGATAAAGGTTGCCTAAAGCAAAAGCTGTAGATTCGCAGGGGATAGTGTAAACACTTTGAGTAGCATTAGTTTTGATTTTAATGCTGATATTAGAAATTTGTTTAATAAATTCTGATTCATCTGGTGAAATGCGACCTTGTCTTTTTACATGGAGTGAACTGACATTCGTCAGAAAAAACTTATCGGGACTTATTTGGTATACAGCCGGTTTTAGAGGTTCAAACACAACATGATAAATGCATTGTTTTTTGATTGCCGTCAAATCATCTAAAAATAAAGACATTGCGCAACTGCTGTCATTAATCGAGTGCAACAACATGTTTTGGTTTGGTATTTTAAAAAGATACCTGTAGGATTTATATTTCGTGCAAGGTAGGTCTTGACTTTCGTTGACAGCTGAGTAATAGCTATTCAAACTGTTATAAATTATAAATTTTGGCGCTGCGGTGAGGATTGTATGGTAGCTTTCACCGTCAGGCGAAAGCAATGGAAACGTATGAATGTGGTATATAGACATTGGGGCTGTCAATTCTGCTCTCGTAAGCGGAACGTGGATTATGACCACCAAAATGCTTTTATCCAGATATTTCAACATAGCACTAGCCACACGACCTTGAATGTAATAATAATGAACGTAAGGGTAAACTAGTTTTGTTTGTGGATTATGGGCTTTGACCGTGTCCGACAAAAAATTCAGATGATCTTGTAAAATTTTAGTTTCGACCAAATGATGCGAAAGCCTCTGTTGTGCTAGATCTTTCATTACCAAATAGAAACTTTCCACTTCATGCATTTGACTGATAAGATCTCCTAGTTTTTGCGTTATAATAATCGTTAAGCGTTGGCTGGCGTAGTCTGAAGTTTTGAAATATTGCAATCGGCGGCTTTTTTCAATTAATGATCTCCTTGTGAGATTCAGTAGGGCATCAATTTTGTCAAATCGTGATATCGTAAGTTTGGTGACACGCGTGATTAAATTTTGGCCGACTGTCCAAACCGATACTGCCTTGTTTGTTGAATCTGAAACTTGTCGCAAAAGTGACCATAGTTCGTCGACGTCCAAGGCCGCCGCGAGGTCGAAACCCCAAGTGAGATCTTCACCGATCAAACCCCCAAGCCTCTATTTTGCCTTGGCGCCAAAATGATGTCTTGGATCAAAGCATTTATTTCTCTTTGTCTACTCTAAACCAAAAGGCTGGCTTCCTGCCTAAGGTAAAAAAGTGTTTCCACTAGACTCAGTATATTTCCGCATTCTGGGTGATACACGCGATCTAATGGAGTTCGTGGGCGGTCAAGTCCAAGACATGGATTTCGCGTAACATTTTGTTCTTCAGCGATTTGTTCGGGTGTTAATTGTTTGACCCTGCTATCGGGCACCTTAAGATGCAAAACAATACGTGCTTGGTCTGTAATAAAAAAACCTTCGGTTGCAGAGTCTCAATCGAGTACCCGTAGTTGGTTTTAAAAATGACTTCTTGGTCGGAGTTTCCGGATGTCGCCATGATCACTGTTGTCACGATCGCTGTCAACATTATCGTCTTCATTCTTCGCTTGTGCCGATCTAAATAAACAAAGTCTACTCACACACAATAATTTAATTTCAATACACTCACTTATTCGTACGATTGGCAAATTAACCGTTTTTGTAATTGTCTCACTAAAGTGAGATTAACGTCTGCCCGAGTGTGTTACCGAAAATATTTTATCAAATTCTTTTGCAATACGCATATTTCATGCCAATAATGGCAAAAACAATACAAATTTTATTTATTGTTTTACACGCACTCGTTTGTTCTCTCTCTGTAAATAGCCATGCAACAGTCCATCGCCTATTGATGATTTAGGCAACCATCTCAGTTCTCGGTTTTGAAACTGTACTAGAAATTTCTCCTCTCCTCCGACAATACTGTCTTGCAAGATTTTGTCAGCCGGTTTAAAGCACGGCGTTTCTGCAATTATTGCAGATGATGCTGTCACGTTTTTTACTGGCGTTTTCGGCACATTAAAATGTTTTAGCCTGCCATGAGCTATCAGGCCTTTCAGGTCTTTCGCTGTTTTAGGGTCTGTCAGCTTATACGCTGGTCCTGCTCCGTGGGACTGTATGATTTGCTTTATTATATACGGATGTGAGCTGTAAGGCCGCTTAGTTAAGGCTTTATTACTTCCTGAAGAAATTCAAACGTCTTTTAGTAAGACTTGCTGCCCTATCTTGAAGTCGGGCGTCTTAGCTCTGTGACGGCGATCATATTCTGCTTTCATCTTTTGTTTGGACTCGATAGTACTCAGTCTGACAGTGTCATTCATGAAGTTTTTCAGCCAACATGCATATTGTTGCGCTTCTCTGGAATGATAAGTGTCAGGTATTTGTACGTCGCATTTGATTGGCAGTGGCATCTCGTAGCCATGGAGATTAAAAACAGGACTTAACCCACTGTCACTATTTGCGCTAGCTCTAAGGCCTAACTTTATTAGAGGAAGATATTTCTCTGAGTGTCTGCCGTCTTTATCGGAACCACAGTATAGTTTCAGTCCTTGGTTCAATGCACGAATCGGTCGGTTTTCGTTAGCTTTTTGCGGTCTAATGAGACTAAGCTAAACGGTCGTTTTAATACTGGGATGGTGATAAAGGTATTGCGATGTGCGGACTACGTCTAGACGGTGCAGGGTCTTCTGCATGGCCTTGTTGCATGTCCTGTAAGCCTTGCTGCTCGCTTAACGCCTGTGACGTCACGGGGGCTACTATATCGAGCACTCCCACGACATTCTGAGGTTTCTGACAAGTAGGCACAAAAATTGTAGCATCAGGATTCAATGTGTACGTCTTTTCTCGCTCTCCTTCATCTTCGTAGGTTATACGGTATACAGTCCAGTCTTCTGTCGTGTTTGGGCAATCCTCTGTCTGTTCGACTGTCTGCACTTCCTGTGGTTGCTCTGTCACAGCTAAAATAAATTCCTCGTTTATAGGATGGTCTGTGCGTTTAAATTCGTGTAAGTTAGAGGTTTTACGTCTACTGGTAAACGTAAAAGGGCGTCTGCTACGCGGTTTATACGGCCTGGAATATAGCACACTTTAAAGTTAAACTGACTGAAATACGCTATAAGACGAGTTTCACGAGCATTTATTGGTTTATACTTTTCAAGTGCCACGCAAACTGCATTATCAGTAAAAATTTCGGTCTCACTTTGGAGAAAAAATATTTCGTTTTGCCTAAAACCCATGCCAATCGCGCAAAGTTTAAGTTCATAAGAATGCCATTTCTGTTGAGCTACGGACGTTGCCAAACTCATGTAGGAACAGACCTGCGGTTTGTTTTGGTCGTAAAATTGTAGACACACACTTTTTAGTCCGGTTTTTCCTGCGTCCGTGTACATATAAATTTTTCTGTCGTTACGAAAGGGTGCTAAAATTGGCGCTTTGATCAGAACGTTTTTACGTCGTCTAATTTTCTCTGACAGTCGTCTGACCATTCAAATTTGATGTCGAATTTCAAAAGTTGTCGCACGTTATATGCACGCGCACTGTAATTTGGAATATGACGTCGGAAGTAATTCAGGAGCCCCAGGGTACGCTGAAGCGATTTTCGTGTCTTGGGGGCCACCATTTTTGAATAGCTTTTGCTTTTGAGTCAAAAATACGTACACCACTAGCGCTAACTGTATGTCCCAAAAATTCAAGTTCGCCATAGCCTATACTCGTTTATATAGGGTCAATAGTGAGCCCGTTCTCTTTAAAGACGTTAAATACGGTGTTTAGGTGCGTCACGTGGTCGGAAAAATGCCCGGATGCAATGGCAATATCGTCAACCTAATACCACATATATGAAAATTTTTGTTTGTCCTGAAACAAATGGTTAATGACCTTGACAAAAGCTCTAGCGCTAACAGATAGGCCCATGAGCAAACGTTCCACGAATATGACTGACCTGTTTTTGGATTACAAAAGGCGGTTAAATAGTTGTTCGTTTTACGGTCAAGTTGGACTGAATAATAGCCTTTGTACATATCAAAAGTGGATATGATGTGAGGATTTTGCAATGCAATCTCGTTTAAAATTTCATCAATTTTGGCACTTGTATTACAAAAAAATTTCAAGAGCTTATTTATTTGTCTAAGGTCACAGACGAGGCGCAAACTTCCGTTCTTTTTTAATCATAAAGACAGCGCTATTATACGTAGTATCAGTGCTTTTACTGACCAGTCCTCTAAAACACAAAGCAAAAATCTGTGTATGGGCTTCGTCGGCTTCGTTTTGAGACAATTTGTACTGACGAGTGTAACATTTTACGTCCCAGCTCTTGGGCTGCAATTTCAGCTCGAAATTGGGGTATGTCTTTATATCTTCAATCGTTCGTGCAAACACACCTTTATTTTTATACAGCACGAGCATCAGTTCTCGTCGCTGTTCTGGCGTCAAATTTTTACATTAATCAAATTTATATTCTGTCACAAATTTCTCCAGTTCTTCCGTTGTCGGGTTTTCAGGGTTTATGTCCTTAGAGAGTTGGTCAGTGGAAGTTATAAAAAGTGTTACGACGGCAATTTGGTTAGAAAAAGTCACACTGGCTACTAACAAGTTTTTCTCCAACTTTATTGGTTGCGGATAAAAATTTAGCATTCTTACCATTCCTGTTCCGTTTTTGACAGTTGTGAGGCTGCCTCCGATGAGCGCCCTAGTCAAATTATTAACCAAGGGTTCTAATATCGCCTCGGAGCCCTTGTAACATTTAGGTAGCCTCACTGGCATTAATATTTCCGAATAGCCAGGTACACAGAGAGTTTTATGAATGCATGCACAGTTATCAACACCACTGAAGCCTTGAAGCGGCAAAACAACCAACTCATCGTAAAATGACACAGTGCTATTTGCGTAATTAATTACTGCGTGATTTTTTTTCGAAAAAAAATCATCGCCAATCAACAAACTTAGAAATAAGTTTTTTTACGACAGTAAACGAATGCACAATTACTAGGTCTTTAACGTAAAAATTCATATCGGGTTTCTCTAATACGTTGAGCTGCTGTCCTGAGGCTGCTATCAAAAGACTTACGTTTGCAGTCCGTTCTAGTTTTAGGCCTAAGATGTGTGCCACTTTATTACTGATAAGACTACTCGAGTTGCCAGAATCTACCAAAAATTGCAAATTTCTATTTTTAACACGCATAACAATATATTGGCGTGATTGGTGATCCACGTTCGTAGCAACGATACTCCTACGAAGACCCTTGGCCGTCTTCGCGGAGAGGTGTTATTCAAGTCTTGCAAGACGACACTGTGCATTCGCCGCGGGACAGTAAATGACGTTAGAATGACGCGCGAGGCCGCACTTTCCGCATTTTTGGTCTGTATACAGCATTTCAAACATGGCTGCCTGGGGCTGAGCATGTGTCGTTTATTGCCCATACGGTGAGAAATCCTGTGGCGGCATATAGCTCTGTTGGGGCGAAAACCCCCCTCTGCCACGGTAACCACCACGATAACTGCCTCGCCCGGCCCCACGCAAACTCTGTCCCTTTCCTCCAATGGGGGTTCCTAAAAGGTGACTTTTAGTCCTGGCGACTTTGCACTTTCCCGCCTGGGAGTGGCGCTAGCCGTTATTGCCATTGAATCGTATTTCTGTGCTAGCTTTAATTTGTATATTTTTTCGCATCTCGTAAACTTAATTTGACAAAAATACGCTGTCCTCCTCAGCCTGGTCTCCCAAAGACATTTCTGCTAATCTGGTCTCGTTGATAGCCGATTTGAGGGAAGTAGGTTTTTTTCGAGGACAAAACCTGCCAGTTTTCCCTTTAGGCCAGATAGAAACGCATACAACGGTGTGGACTCGCTCATGAAAGCCCTTTTTGCAGAGTTACGCAGCCTATTAGCGCACTGATCTACGGTCTCCTGATCGATCGCCCTGTCGTTTATGAAACATATCGCAGGCGCTACGAAGAAGGGGGCTTTACAAATTTTAAATTAAACGCCTCCTTGAGGGCTGCGACCGTGTTCTTCTGGACTGGGTCTAACGCTTCCAGCCAGTCCTAAGCACCTTCTATCATCATCGCTTTAAAAAGCTTGATATCCTCTGGAGCCACTAGACTTTCATAAGCTATAAAAAGCTCCAGACGTCTTTAGAACTCTGCCGAGTCTTCGTCGGCAATGCCAGAAAATGGTTTAGGTAGCAAAGCTCTGTCTTCGGCGATGGTACTACGCCTAGCCTGTTGTACCGCGTCCTGTTGACCAGCCTGATCTCGTAGTCCGTCAAAATCCGATCACCTGCAATCCGATGGTTGCAGTTGTACTGGTACTGTGTTATCTACTGGTTGATCGATCTAATCTGACTGTAATAAAATCGGGGCTGTAAGCTGCACAAAAAATCTTTCGGGTGTAGGAACATGTTGAGTCCCGATCGGTGTTTGAAATTTTACTTGTGGCGATGCTTTGACCTGTTCTGGCCGCGGGCCTTTTTTAAAAACCTCCTCGTCTAATTCTGCCAAATTTCTATTGTCACTACCTTCCTTTAAAACGAAAGGATCGGACAAATGGACCAAGACTTCGCCGCGACTGCTTCGCATATTTCTTTTATACGTCGATATAGTTGCAGTTGGTATAGGCCAATATGTACCCGCGTTGTCTTTTTGTAAAACTATGGGTTTTACGCTCATTCATACGAAACATGCCAAAAATGTTTTAAGTACACTCCCCCAAGCCAAAAGTAAATAACTGTTCGCCACGTTACCTTAACCTAGTTTCACCTTGAAAATTCCGATGCTGATCGCAGTATGTCAGGCGTTGCTTGCTGTCAGGAGTGTAGTCTGTAGACGTTCATTCATTTCATTTCGCGAATGCCTTTGCTGCGACGTCCTGGAGCCACGCGACAGCGTCATCGTCGGCAGAATGGAGCCGGTGCAAGTCACCATCAGCAAACTTGAACAGGAAACAAGATTCCGCGATGTGTTTCATGGTTTGTACTTCGCCGCACTGGCATTTGTCAATAGAAGCTATGCGCCACTTGCGGAGGTTTGCTGCGCAACAGGCCTAATTAGTACGGAAGCGGTTCAGCTGACCAAGTCGACCGATGTGGATTGAAGCCCAGAGGCTGGACAGCCGGATCACAGACAAGATGTTTGTTGGCCACAGATGATGACTGCCAGTCGGATCTTCACCTGGCCAAGACATCAGTTGGAGCCATGTCAGACCAGATAGGTTTCCTCGATGACAGACGGGGAGCTGGGTGATTGTAAACGTCGTCATATACTGGCCAATCAGGGTGTAGTTCGACAGTGTTAAGTAGTTTGTCGCAGGCGGCCTTGCGTCGTAGGTGGGGTGGTAGGACGTTGGCCAAAACTGGGAGCCAGGGTAGCTGTGTGGTTCGCAGGGTGCCTGAGATAAGTCGCATAGAAGCGTTCAGGTGTGCATCGACCACGACTGCAGTATTCTGCTACCGAGTAGCATAGTGCCACAGCAGATGTACGCAGAGTTTCTGCATTAGCCCCCCAGGTAGAGCCGGCCAGTTTGTTCAGCAGATTGTTACGGCTCTTCACTTTGGCTGCGGACTTTTGCAGATGCTGTCTATATGATAAGGTAAGGTCCTACAAGATAGACAAACCAGGGATCCATACATTTAGCCAGCTTGTATAAAAGACCAGTGTGCCACACAGTATCGTAGGCAGCCGTCAGGTCAAGGAATACTGCTCCTGTTTTGAGGTTCGACTGGAAGCCATTTTCGATATATGTGGTGAGGGCGACGACTTGGTCACACGTACTCCGACCGCGTCTGAAACCAGTTTGTTTACTAGAAAGCAACTGATCAGCTCGGCATGATATTCTTTGTAACACGACCCTCTCAAGCAGCTTGAAGCAAACACTAAGCAGTGATATGGGACGGTAGCTGGATGGGAGCTGTGGATCTTTGACTGGTTTTGGTATAGCGACCACTTTGGCACGTCTCCATGCTTTGGGCATCCTTTGTTCTCTCACTATTCTTGTGAGCAGTAGAGCCAGCCACGTGCAGCCCCTCGGGCCCAGATGCTTCAGGAACACAGGATGTATGTTGTCATATCCTGGGACAGTGCCCGGTTTGGCTGCCTTCAGGGCAATAGCAACATCCTCTGCAGTGAAAGCCGAAGATGTGGCATTACCGGATGGGTTGCGTAAAAACTGATCCATCCATCTCTGACCATTTTATCATGATTCTTGTTTTAGGGGCTTTGGCGACCTGGATGTGGTGTCGTGCAACATTTTTGGCTGGGACTGAAGGCCGTGAAGTCTGAACTGTAGACATTGACGACGCCGGGTCAGATTCGGTCGCTGTTCAGACGATGTTCAAACGATGTTTAGCGCAGTCGGAAAATCGCACCAACGACGCAATTTTTTTTCAGAGAACGCTCCGTAGACGTTAATAATGTAAACTCGGTCTCAGACGTTGATGACGACGCTTAACGCTCGACGCAGCCACTAGGTCACGCAAACGAAGAAAACTGTCTCGACGCGATCGCAAATTTATACCGACAATACGAGTATGTAAGCCTGCAGTTACGAATCAGCAGTCACACAGACGCGCAGTTATCGTTCGATGATCTGCTGTCGACTCTTCACGTTGACCGTTTTCGTCGTCTTTCTCGACGTCGGTCGGTCTCTCGGCACGCAGGTGGCGCTCTAACTTTCACACCACCCGCGTGGCGAGAAACGACCTCGGTCGAAATTGTCGTTCTTTCTCTTCTTCGCTATCGCCGGAGGCCGTATCGCTGCGGTTTTTCGAGCGGCCGTCGCACTGTCCGGGTGTCGCAGACGGCCTTGCGTCGTAGGTGGGGTGGTAGGACGTTGGCCAAAACTGGGAGCCAGGGTAGCTGTGTGGTTCGCAGGGTGCCTGAGATAAGTCGCATAGAAGCGTTCAGCTGGCCATGGAATATTTGGGGATAACTGTCATAAGACACACTCAACACTGTATATAGTTCAGATTATATGTCTTTTTATTCTAAATAAATGAGAAGCGACCTGCTCGCTTAAGCGGCACGGCAGCGAATAAAATACAGTGAACTGCTGCCAAGTTGCTGCCTGTGTTAATTGGCTAGGTCTGTTCAATGTTAGACTACGTCATCTCCCATCAGTAACACAACGTAGTCCTGTCAGCTGTTATCGCGAGGAAACTGCTCATGTTTCCCGGACTCCAAGCACCGCGCTAGATGGCCGCGAATTTGCTGCGTGTAGAAAGGTGCCTGCAGGCCCAGCGCTTTGTTCTTCGCGAGCTCGGTTGCGTACGCTACCGCAAAGACGCTGCAATCGCAACCTCTGTGTTGTGGCGTACTTCGCATTATGTTAACTTGCAGCTTGCCGTTGTTGTCAACTTTGCCGCGAAACTGCTGCAGTAGCTGACAAATCACATATTGCGACGTCTGATGCGGTCGCAGGCTGTCAAGATACTGTATGGGTTAACGTAAGCTAAAGCGTTAACGGCAGCCAGACAGCAGCTGCGCCGGCGCAACGCAGCAGCTTGTTGTCAGTTGCCGCTCTGATTTGCTCGAATACAGACGTGCGCGGTTCGCACTTCTTTCTTTTTTAGTTTTATGTAATTATATCTCACGGCACGTTACCTCTAACAACAGAAAAAGGGGGCACCAAACAAGAACCTCACACTTGGTGGAAAATACGGGCATTAATACGTTAGAATTAATATCAGTATCGCTTGACTTTTAGCACGACCAACTCTCACAACAAATCGACATAGGACTATTTTAAGCTCGATCAGCATTTATTTACTCACAACGCAAGTTGTGAGTACCGGCAGCTTTTGCACGGCCAATGGGACGACCCCCTTTGGTGATCGGCAAAGCTGGTCCAAGACAAAGTGATCGAGCACAACAACAGATGATGCCGTGCCGGCTACTACATTCAGCCATTAAGGCACGAGACAAGGAAAAGAGGAAAAATTCACGCTGCATTGAAAACGCAGGTATACGCGCAGTTAATTATTGATGTGTTCACCACAGCGTGACAAACACAGCTTATAGCTGCGATATCTGATTATCGACGAGGACTATGGAGATATATATAGTCGTAATGTGATGTGATCAGTACACGTCCAGCTTATCAATCATTTTGTGTTGTGCAAAGTTATTATTATAAGCATGTCTTCGTGTCATCCCGCGTAGATTATTGCAATGCAATTTTCGTTGGGTCGCCGAAGAATGTAACAGACAAGTTACAACGAGTGCTGAACGCGGCCGCACGCATTGTCAGTGGCACACGGAAATACGATCACGGTCTGACGGATCTCATGCACAATGAGCTTCACTGGCTTGACGTTCCGGATTGAGCTAAGTACAAGCTGGGTATGCTAATGTACCGATGCCAGCACAACCAAGCACCTCGGTACCTGATGGACCACTGCTCGCTAGTCTCTGATGTCGTCTTCCGACAGCGTCTGCGTTCGGCCAGCAGTCACCAACGTTTCGTGCCACGTCATCGGCTCAGCACCTACGGCCGTCGGGCGTTTTCTGTTGCTGGACCAACTGTTTGAAACTTACTGCCTGATGACCTACGTGATCGGAAATGTGCTGGAAACATTTTCAGACAGTCGCTAAAAACGTTTTTGTTTTCACAGTACTAGTATATTCAGCGCATTAGAGGTTTTGACGACAATGCGCTATATAAATTTACATTTGACATTTGACAACCATTAAAAAGCAAAATAAAAATTTCTAACGAGAGCATAAAGGCGATCAATGATGAATGATAACCAATATCTTTGCAAACAGCAAAATCTAGTTACTGTAGATGTTACACTATGTACTAAAATAAAAATGTAGCAAAATTAGTTACATTACATTGTGTATTATTAAGCGGTTAAAAAAGAAATATAGTTTATTATAGAGAATTTTTGGGTGATCAGGTAGTCATACATCATTGATGTAATTTTTATATTTTGCATGGTCTATTAAAGATGCACGTCGAATATTAAACCCTATATTCCACTTGGAAATTTTGATTAGTTGAAAAGATGCTGTAAGGTTTAGTAACTAAAAATTAAGAACAAATTTAAATAAATTGGGGTGGTATATAATCTGTAGATAGAAAAAATTAAAAATTTCTGTAAGAAAATCTAATTTAATTAATTAACAGTTATGACAGTGAAAATGTATATTCGACTTGCCGACTTCAATACGGTCATGAGCCCAAATATTCAAGTGCTTGTTTGTCTAATGAGTTGATACAAGGAGACTAAATTGGTAACAAACAATTGTTGCAGCAATCATGTTCAGACACTAAGTCGTTCATTGAATTTTTTATTTTATTGTTTAATCTGTTTATATTGGACCTGTACACGACAACAACACAGTAAATAATTATAATGCATATTGTTTATTGATATGTGATACTAGATTTATGATTTGATTGTGATACGAAAACATAATTTGTGATATTACTGTACAAGTAATTCATTGGCTGCATTGCGTCTACAGCTGCTCTCTGATCCATAACTCAAAATTTTTTAAACCAAAAATTTTAAAATTTCAAAATAAAATTTATTTACTCAAATTTTATTAGCTAACGGGGGGAGTGTGTACGTGTTAACGTAAGCTAAAGCGTTAACGGCAGCTAGACAGCAGCTGGGCAGGCACAACGCAGCAGCCTGTTGTCAGTTGCCGGTCTGATTTGTTTGAATACAGACGTGCGTGGTTCGCATTTCTTTCTTTCTTAGTTTTATGTAATTATATCTCACGGCATGTTACCTCTAACAACAAAAAAGGGGGCACCAAACAAGACCCTTGCAATACAGCACGACGTCGTCGCGCAACGCGACAATGACCCGCTGCTCAATATACCGGCACTACGGCGCTATACATATATGTTATTATTACTTTTTGTTTTTGTTTTTATACCCTTTAAAAGAAGGGTTAAAAACCAAAAAAGTAAAGTTAAAAACTAATCCATAGATAGCCAGAGATCTGAACACGTGGGAAAGCTGTCGTGGAGGATGACTGCGTTAAATCGTTGCACTGTGACCAAAAGTATCTGAAAAAGAAAGGCTGTCTGTCGCTCGTCATTGGTTTTGACAGAGATTCTGCGCCCCAGCTCGCGGAGAAAGTCAACAGCTAACTCATTAATCGGCCCCAGCGTTTCAACAGCGATTGGCTGGAGTGAGAATAAAGCCGGCATGTCAGCATGTTTGGCTTCCTTCCTTGTAGAGGCTGCCTCAGCTGCCGATGCTGCAAGTGCAGAGGGAGCTGGGAAGTAGGAGTCGGCCAGTGTGGTCGCAATAGTGACATCCCATGCCACAGCCCTTCCAGACTGCCATGGCACCCGTGTGATGCCATCCGGACGTTTAATAC
>Ga0209367_1002867_pt1 | contig 23099 bp, 21 predicted proteins | sample WorMetLIZISLAND2_FD_187412 | JGI IMG/M metagenome (GOLD analysis project Ga0209367, IMG submission 187412) | Marine gutless worms symbiont microbial communities from Max Planck institute for Marine Microbiology, Germany - Olavius geniculatus... ... | reverse complement strand
AGAAGAGTTATTTATTTTAGCAAGTTGTTGTTTAAGCCCAATGAGAAGAAATTCAGTCTTGGAGGAGTTGAGAGTTAGTAGGTTAGCAGTCATCCAGGAAGAGATACATTGCAAGACATCCTGAAGATGAGTTAGATTAGAATGGAAATCAGGTGGGCGGAAAGAGAGGAAGATCTGAGTGTCATCTGCATAGAGGTGGTGATTTAAGGAATGAGATGAAATGAGAGTGCTGAGAGGGGTGGTATACAGGATGAATAGTAAAGGACAAAGAACAGAGCCTTGAGGTACACCATAGAGAGAACCATGTGGGGAAGACAGACTACCAGAGCAGCAGACACGGAAAGAGCGAGATGTATATAGGTCACATAAAACTCATCGCTGTTGAAAGAAAGATAGACCTAGTAATTAAATTGCAACTATAATGTTTTGGAGACTGACCGTTAGCAATTCCAAGATGACCTTAAGTCGTTACGGTTCTCGCCTGTCTATCTGGCTTTCGATGTCTATCCGGAAACTGGAAAAACAAAAAAAACCGAAAGTTAAGATCGTCGAACTTCAGACTGCTGTAGAAGATGACGCATATCTCGCATAAGTGCTTACTGCTGGCAGATCACGCACGCGTAGAACAGCTTCGCCCACTGCACACTGAGCGCTGCGCCATGGTCGCGTACAAGTACAACCCTCGACACCTGAACGGTCGGCCGCGTAGCAACATCTTTGCTTGTCGAATACGTTGCCAGAACGCATCGTGACAGAATGCATGCAGTGAAAATATTCGACCGATATATATGTGCACTAATTATTTTACAACAGGCCCTATTATTTACCACAATATGCAGAGATTATTTTTGGAGAACCCCGTCTATAACTTGCAGAGTACGAGTACGTCCGGAAAAAAACACTAGCATTTTGCTGTCGCAATATTTTTATCCAATGTTTCTGTGCTGCAGAATGACGTTATAGTGTTGTTTCGGTGATGCAACCGTAATTGGTGACTGGGAGTTTGACAGTTCATTATCTAGCAATCACGATCATGGAGGAAGATTTGGAAATCAACGATCCACGAGTTGAATTTCTTGCCGAGTACGTTCTCAAGACGATGAAACTCAGAGCGGATCGTTGGCTGAAAATGTATTCTGCTGAGGAGAATAAACAACTTTGTTTGGACTTCTTTGACAAGGTTTGTACGCCTTTCGTTTCACTACGCAGTTAGCCCATTTATCGTTGCACGTGGAATGTATTACGTTACGTAAAATAGGGTTAGGGTTAAGGATTAGGTTAGATTTTTAGGTTATGATTATAAAATCGATCATAACAGAGCTTTGACAATACTGAGAATGCTGATTAATAAAGGACAACGTGAGACAGAATAAGTTATATGATCCCAATAGAATCCAGAGTTAGGCGTACAACATACGATTAATGATGTGATCGCGTTTAGTTATTATCGTGATCAAAAGTTGACGTGCATAAAAGTCGCACAGCGGATGAAAATGATAATTAATTGTTCCCGTTATGGTTTTACCAGTATACGTTGCTTGCTGATTCAGACCGATCGTATGATGATCATATTCTCTGCGACGTCTTCTGGCGTTCTGTCGGTCGCAGACACGTGGCCGGCGCAGTCCAAAGCAAAGATCGTTTACTTCGCACGCAAGAATCGAAACGTTATAGCGCGAGATTCGCAATTCAAGCAAGCTCTTACATACGGCGACCTGTCTTACTCACTCATCGATCATCTCTCAGCATTCGTCGAGCAGGTCAGCACTGTAAATCAAGTCAAACAAATTGACACTCACGTTTAGAAAAAAAAACACACGACGACATCATTTTTCTTGGCGTTTTGAATACAGCTACGAAAATTCGATGTTTAATTACAAGTATACACCACAGTAACTTCGCATTGCAGTTTTGGTTCCCGTTTTACGGTGCTATGCACTGTTTTTCTCTCGAAAATTTTAGCTTTCTGAGTGTCCGGTGCGTTCCCTTGTCTTAATTCCAGCTCCTTAGCCGAATCAGCGTAGGCCCTACTAAACAATTCAAATTTTATGCTTTTTTTACCTCTGCCAGGTTTGCAATGCACAGTAGGCTAACCGGTACGTTTGATCAGTCTTCGTTAGCAACTTATTCGCAGATGATGGAGACTATATATTTTGTTCAGAAATTTTTTGTTAAACTACTTTGCAGCATAGCCATTTTTCAGACGCAGCACAGTATTGATGTTTTAATTGATAGAGTTCGTTTTCAAAACTATACAGACGTGCACTGTGAGCCTATATATAACTTAAGGCAAACTTATTGCTGGTGTAGATATTGTTGCCCGTGCTGACCAACAAGACAAATCATGGTCAGTGGCCTAAGGTCGTTTCAGATGACGTTCTTCAGCATGTCTACTTGCTCAAGAACCGAGTTTATGTTTTGGCCGGTCAAGTGAAAGGCAAGACGTTGTTACCTCTGCCTGCTAGCAGAGAATTTAACACCTCCTTGGATGCCGGCGACATGTTGGTATCTCCCTGTCAGACGTTTCCTAGTTTTCGTTTTTGTTTCTTATTCGCGTTCGTTATGATATGTTTTATTTCGCTAAGAGTAAAGCGCAGTTTAGTTTAGGTCGCATCAGTTTAGTTATAAACTGGCTAGACGTTTCCAGGTAGGCCTACATGAGCGGCGTTACCGGTGTGATCATTTTGCAGGGTACAGTTAACGTCCTGTTTACACGGATCTCGATATGTTTAATTAATACTTTTTGGAAAACAAATCACACGTCGTACGTTGGGATTTAAGGCAATTCGTTGAACAAATTGTTTTAATTGTAACAAAAGTGAATCAAATTATCCTGCAGCTTCTACGGCTGCTCGGCGGCGTTATTAGCTCATCCCAAACAGCTGCCACTTCTGAAACAGTGAAGCACTTCTCGTCACGAGTTGTGTATGTGTTAGATATTGCACTGCTGGGAAGGTTAAGCAAGTACGCAGTACGAGTTTATACCAATACAGACAGTGCAGAATTGTAGCCCACTTAAATCACGCTCAGATAGCATAGACTACATCGTCGGTTGCTTAATGACGCACGACTGAAGACGAAAGTGATGAAAACAAAACCAGCAGTCCAGCATAGTATATGAGTAGGTGAGTAGTTTCTTAACGGCACATCAGCACAAAATAGGCCATTCAGTGCCACACGTGGTTAAAATTAATTAACACGATATGGCTTAAATGATAGATCGAGTAAAAAGTACTTTTGTTTTGCTGGCTGGCTGTTGATGGCAACTGATTTGTCACATTTGCGTGCTTAGAGCGGGTTCGTCGGGCAGAACAATGGTGCATGACATTGAAACGGTTGTGATCGAGTGGACACATCAGATACGCGAAGTGCTCAAAAAGGACTCGGCACAGCCATTGCTCGAAGGACTAAATCCGACACCGTACGTCGAAATAGAGTTCTGGAACGCAAAAGCTCGAAATCTCAGCTGCATATACGATCAGGTTGGTTCGATCTCAGCCAGTATGCGTTTAGCTTAGGCCTATGTATGTATAATCGCGTGCCATTTTGTTTTGCAGTTAATGTTTTCTTCTTATTTTCTTTATTCAGTTATTTTTTGTTATTTACCGGGAGATTTTCGATGTCGCTTTCCAGATGGCCGCGAAACGTTGCCGCGTAATGTAAAATAAATGTAAATTTAAAAAAAACTACATCTTAAAATTTGGCGGATTTTCTTTAAAAAGGCAACTTGTAAAAACTGCGGATGTGGACACTGCAGCACAAAGATTTCTGTGTTTTTATGTAAAGTACTGCAGTAAAGATCGTTGGACGAGTTTTGATGCTGCATCGCCTGCTGAAACAAATATACTAAATAAAATGTCGTTATCAAGAATATTTGGTGAAATTTTTAATACGATTGTGTTTTGTTTAGTTGCACGACGCAAAGGTGCAGAAAATGTACGAAGTTCTTGAACTGTACAAGAGCACTTATTTGACGGTTTTCAATGACATTTATGCTGACGTCAAAGCCGGTAGGCTCGACGGAATTAAAGTTATTGATGCTATATTTTTATTATAGTTCTATATACTTGTTGCCATTTTTTATCTGTCCATGAATCGTGAGAATTATATGTCTAAAAAGTGTAACCTACAAAAGTATTAATTTTTGCTGTGAAGTTATATACTCATAAGTCTTATATTCAACTTAATCAAAAGCGTTAACAAACGGCCTGTCGTAATTTTATTGGTCTGTAATTAATAGTGTAATAGTGCTATACGACCTTTAAAAACATTACTGCAGTTTTATTAGCTTGTTTTCAAAGTTTCACTGATAAAAACTGTTTGTTTCCTGCAGTGTGTAGAACTACGGTATATATCTTTATTCAGTTCTCAATGGCACTATTCAGTGTGTCAATTTGTTTTTTTTGTGCGTTGCTGTGTAACATTACGTACTTGACATGTCGTGATATAAAAAAAAATTGAAAAAAAATTGCTTTCCGTTTCTACTTTTTTGCCAGCTGCAACGGAAATTTTTAGGCCCTTACTTAGGGCCTATTCACCTGTGTCGCTGTGATGCCCACTATAGCGTTGGACGAGGCGCAAGACATCAGTTTGTATCTGAAGCCGTTGAAGCAGATGCTCGACCACATCGAGATAGTCGAGTTTAAGTACATATCTCAGAATCTGCCGCCACTGATGCACGTCGTCTGTCTAACATGGAGTCAGTCGCGCTATTACTGTAGACCCGGCCGAGTCGTCGTTCTTCTCCAGGAGATCTGCAACCTGCTCATCGACAAGGTCAGTCAGCGCCTTGCCTGGCCGTTATTTTCGCAGTAAGTAAGTATGTAAGTAAGTTAAAAGTGAATTTATAAAGCGCATAATGTTAAATTAACCTCTAATGCGCTAGTCACATTAGTAAAAGCAAAACATGTGTCTTTTGAATAAATGTTTGAAGCTGACAACATCATGCACACGCCGGATCTTTGAGTTCTAAAATAACAGCGAGAATGTCGGTTTCGTGCCGACATACTATCCGACCGTCCGCTTCAGTTATTTTACTCGTTTCGAGTGTCAATGGAAAGTCCATGTAGGCCTATAAGCTCTAGCGTCGTAACTCGGAAGCGATCGCAATAAATTAGGCCAAGCGGTGTTTACGCGAGAAGTTCGTCATTTGAAATGGTGAAATATCAAGCTTAGCGGACGTAAAAAATGATGCATAACTCGCGTAAACATTTGCTTATGACAACGCGCTGTGAATCGGTCCGGCTCACACACCAGGCGGAGCGCTTTTGTACGACGCCGCGGATGAACTTTACATTGAAATTCAAAACGAGTAAGTAACTAGTGGTAGCAAAGCAGACGGCCGCACTGTGTGTTCGGCACCAGAGATGTGCGGAGTGCAGACGCGTCAGTCTGCGGACGCAGATCCGCAGGATTTTTTTTGCAAACGCGGACTGCGCGGATTCTTGGTCAAAATCTGCGGACTGACGAGGACTCAAAAAATTAGTATCCGAACATCTCTGTTCGGTGCAGGATCGACATGCATATTGTTCTAGTCGTACTAGCCTTTTTCTATGCCATGAAACGCCGTGTCATAGGCTCAGGGCTACATGGTGAGCGTAGATGTCTGTGTGTGTGTGCAGTGTCGAACGTTTCTGGACCCGGAGGACATATTCAAATGCGAGGTCGAGGAGACACACGATAAGCTGCTGTCTGCTCTGGCGGGACTGGAAACGTTCAAACAGACCTACGAGGAGCACCGACTCCGACTGTCAGAGTACCGCAGCAACAGCAGCAATGACCCGGCCACCATGGAGGACTGGGAATTCCCGCCTCAGATCATATTTCATCGATACGACCGCTTCCTGGCCAGACTCGCCAACATCAGGGTTCGTAGTAATCTTGCAGTTGTTGCGGTTTCAGTCTGAGAACGAGTTTTGCCACTGCTTCTGAGTTAGTTTTGTTGTGCAATCGCCCCAATAGGCCGCATCACTGTCTGTCTGTCCGTCTGTGCCGCACGGGCTCCAAACTCGAAAACAAAGAAGACCTACAAGAACCAAAAATCGTCGTTAACGTTCCCCAGCGCTGGAGTAACAGATGCACCAGTTTTCAGTTTCGGGTTAGAGTTGCGCAGCTCACGTCGACACTGGGACGACGCATTTTCATACATGTAGTTTCTTTTAGTGACTGGAGTGCAATGTACAGTTGCCTTATGACGCAGTTGACACTTATGCAAGCTGCTTAGGCCTATATCAATGACAAACTGGCCTCTAGTCTGTGTGCCTGTCTTGTCTATCAGTGGCAGTGTCAATTTGCTGCTGCTGCAGGTGATGATGATGATGATGATGATAAGATTGCTAATGACGCTGTTACTGTTTGCTTGGTCCTTGAGATATCACGAATGTTAGTTCTTGCTGTAACCGATGCTCGAGTCTGCTGCCCAGTTTTTATGGCATACGACATTTCAGCTTGTAATGTGCTGTTTCCATGATTTACAATGTCTTGCAACCAGAAGTGCTCTGTGATGCTTAGAATGCACGAAATTCGTTTTTTCGCTGCGGTTCCGCCCGGACCCCGCTGGGGGAGCTCACGACGCTTTCCCAGACCTCCTAGTCGGCTGGGGAGGAAAATACCCCCTTTCCATACCACCCCACCTCCTCGACGCCTGCGGCGCCTCGTTTTAGGCGCTTACGACGAATCATCTTGAGTTTGGGAAAACTTGCTCCAAGGACTTAGGAGGGACAGACGTCCCTGCTCCAGCTTTTTCCGTGTCGATAATTACGAGTTGGCATATGCTATATTGAACGATATTAGTTTTGCATTTTATATTAATTTGATATTAATGAGGTTGGAGCGTGACCAAACCAGACACTTGCCAGACAAGTCAATCACCGATACCGGCAATTAATAAAGTATTGCTACTGCCGCTGCTGCTGTTCACTGATCAATGTTACCAATAGCTACAATAAACTCCATATACACAGCATATATGATTATTATTTGATTACGTGTTGTAGGCCTACAGATATTGAATAAGTAAGTAAACAGCACCAAATCCCACAAAACACCGTTTGACAAAAAAACAATTAATCGCGGTAAAGAATGATAATGCACTGGACGTCAGAAGTGGTTAGTTAGCGTGAACGGCTGTATATTCTGCAAGAGTTTGAACTACTGTCTAAGGTTGTGTTTACTTTTTGCGGTGTATGCAAACGTTTTCAAACGTAAGTCTTTGACCTTGATGTTCTGTTGTAGGAATTATTCGAAATTCATGCAGAATTTACGAAACTCGAGAAGATTGAATTTACTGGCATCAAAGGCAAACAGCTAAGCAGTCAGACGATGCAGATCTTTGACGATTTCAACGAACTCTACAAAAAATTCACTTTCGTGACATATGATCCTCTTAATCCCGAGGATATCGTAAGTATCCAGTTTGATTTAACGAAACATTGCAATTACGGGGTAACTAACTAATATGTTTTACTGTGATATAAGAATTTACTATTTGATTTCTATTATTTGTTTCAAATAAGAATATATTGCTGTTGACGTAAGAGTGATTGTTATATTGTATTGCATTGCCTTGTTTATGTCGTAACTCGTAAAACGCTTTTCTAGATACACCTGTATATTGCTGTAGAAGATACTAAGCATATTTTACTATTACCGTAGCTGGATATAAATATGCATGTGTAAATGTGTAATTATCATCATAATTATTAATATATTTAGTGTAAGATTTGCTGTTGACAACTAGGCATTGACTTCGGTTATTTCTGGGCATGTTGGTTGTTTCGTGGCAGGGTTTTGTGCAGCACTTCGCTGAATTCAAGCAGTCAGTCAAAGAACTTGATCTTTGGTTATCGGCGCTTGTCACGCACGGTTTCGAAGATTGCAGTGGCTTAATCTCGGTCTTTCGGGTCAGTTGCTGTTTGTAGCTTTTTCCAGTAACTACATTGTGTTTTGTGAAAACGTGCCACTTATATTTTCTTACATTGTTGATAATTCGTCTACGATTTATTCGTGCATAAACTGCAAATGAATTTAAATAACATTTTTTCTGTATACCTCATATCTGTCGCCATGCTATATCAGAAAATTTAAACGTTTAACTCTACGGGCTGGGCCGAAAAAATTTCCAACTTGTTTTTGTCAAAGCTTTGTGGAATCTCCATGAAAGTTGATAATTTTTGGCACACGGATGGCCAAGATGATAGAATTATGTGAGGTACACTTATTTTTCACTTTGCCTAATTTACTCGCATGTCAACACACTACCCTGTAGAACGCAAATTGTTATATTATATGCGGCGATTATCAGTATCAGATTGCTCATCTTTCCATTGTCAATTCAACAGAAAGTGCCATGTGATTTAATAATTTTGTGGCATTGAATATTTTAGGCTGAAAATAGCAGACAACAAAATAGCTAGCCGATGAACTCAAAACACGTCTAATTTTCAAATGAGTGCTGTGCAATTTGATCAGTTGATCGTTAACGCCGCTATCAGCCAGTGGCGTCGCATCTAAACCATTATATACACTTTGGGCATAAATTCAGACAATTTGGAAGCAAATTGTTACACAAACTTATAATTCTGCTAAATAAATCACATTTTGGTTTATTTTGTGCTTAATTAAGTCGTTAGAATTTTTACGGGCACAACAACTCAGCATTATGCAACAGTTTGGAGCATTTGCTTTCAACACGGTAGTGCGTTGACATAAAATAGGTGAGGTGAAAAATAAATGTAGTGCACATAATTCTGTCGTCTTCGCCATCTGTGTGCCAAAAATTATCAAATTTAGTGCAGATTTGACGAAGTTCTGACAATACAAGTTGGGAAATTTTTTGGGCCTGTAGAGTTTTACAACAGTTGTTCGCTATTATAGCTCAGTGCAGATTTATTCATAATTTAGTAATTTAGTGAACAGAAATCCACGAAACTAATTGGCATCAGTAGCAGTTCACATGACTTGTCCATTGATGTAATATTCTCCACTGTACTAAGCTGCTGCTGCTGCTGCTGTTGGAGGGGACAGGGAGTCGGTAGAAATACTTGATAGGCACCAGTGTTGATGGCGAGACCAGACTGCGTGATATTTATTATTCGGCCACGATCAACGAACATTGGTGTGAACGTTCCCCGGTACCGCAGTAATTTTTAGTTCAAAAAGTAAAAGATTACAGTTACCGGGCGTCCAAAATTACCAACAAATAACGCATATCTCGGCTGGTGTGAGCGCGGCCGCTTGATCTAATTTATTGCGATCATTTACGACGCCAGAGCGTAAAAGAGGACTTTCAATTGAAATCTGAAATAAGTAAGTGCGGTATGGGCATAGCTAGGCGGACGGCTGCATCTCATGTTGGCACAAGGTGTGTTGGCGGCATCTCTCACCTGAGTTGCTGATGCTGCTGACCTGTGTGACGTTGCAGCTGATCGACATCCTGGGCGTGCTGCTGGAGCGGCCGCAGCTGAAACAAGACTTCAACGAGCACTACACGGACATTGTTGAAATGATGGACTCGGAGCTGAGCGCCGCCAAGCGACTGTACGACGAGTCAATGCGGTCCCTGCAGGAGACCGGCTCGATGCCAATGCACAAGAACATGTCGCCAGTCGCCGGCCGACTGCAGTGGGTCCACGAGCTGCGACAAAGAATTTCACTGCCGATGTCCAGCTTCAGCCGAATAGAACACCCGTACGTATGTTTCTCGCGTTTAAATACACGGTGGCTCGATAAAAAGGGCCCGTTAGTTTTTGTCATAGTGCATCAGATATGGACTTATTGTCCAGATTCTTCTATTGACGTACCTTGCTGCAGTAGGTGTTGAAGAATTTTGAAAATTGGTTAATATTTGATGCAGTTATAAAATGTTCGAAAGTTAGGAGCTGACGTTTTCAAGTTTTTTTTAAACCCAACTAGTAAATTCACTGTTTCCAGTTCTTTTTAGAACAACAGCAGTAACAGCAACAACAGCGAAGCAGTGCTTGGTACTTGTCCGTTAATTCACCCGCACCCGAATTAACTGCTAGAGTGAAGGTTAGAGCTAAGATAGGGATAGGGATAGGGTTAAGGTTGAGATCAGGGTTAGGGTTAAAGTCAGGGTTAAGATTAGGGTTTGCGTTAAGAATAGGCCTAATAATTCGGGTGCGGGTAAATTAACGGACAAGTAGGCCTACCCAATGCTTTACACTATAACGATGCAATGCCAATACGTAGACTTTACAACTACTGATAACTATTCTACAAATTCGAGGCGTTTATTTCAACCGTTACTTGTAATAAACTTTATTTCATCACGTATGAATGGTATCGATTATTATATCTGCGTCCGTATGTTTTATCTTTTTTTGTTGCCTAAATTTAAAACATCGATTAAATTAATTGATTTACTTATTTGTGTTGTACGTTAAGTAGTAGTGTGGTATTTCGGAACTTTTTGTTTTGTTGGCATAACGGTTTATTTGCTAGTCTGTTGGTCTGCTGAACTAGTGCTTAAAGGCGAGTACAGAACAACGTAATTGAGCTGAATTGAACTAAAGCGAACTGACACGGTTTAGTTTTTGACAAACTAGCCAATGGGCGAGCAGTAATGCATTACAGTAGGCACTGTCTAACGGCGTCGGTGTCTAAGTGACTACGAGCACGTCCGCGTCAACCAATGACCAATGGGCTCGCTTTGTTCACTCATTAGTCAATTTGTCAAAAACTAAACCGTGCCAGTTCAGTTAAGCTCAGTTTAGTTTAGTTACGTCGCTGTGTGCACGCGTTTAGGCCTACGAGTAGTAGCAGAAACAGCGAGCAATGAATTAAGCTTTAAAGCTGCTTTTGCATGTGCATCAATGCTGTTTTCAGGATTAGATGAAATCTCTTAAGTAAAAAGTGTAACCATTTAATAGCGTATGAGGTGTTTTTTGTCATATGTTTGCTTTTCTGCTTTGCTACATTTGCAGATGCATGGACACAAAAGACGCTCGTGATGTGCTTTATCATTACGAAAAGATGATCAAATTACTTGAAGAGTAAGTCTTGTATTACATGATAAAACCATACAAACCAAAAAATTAACTGTTTATAAAAACTAATTTATTGTAATTGATCTGAATATCTTTGAGCTTTTTTTTCACACTTTATTTTTATTTGCCAGTTGTTTATAAAAAACATTTCATTTGACTCTTTTGCTAGTTTTATTTCATTTATATTGTTTGTTTTAGATGGGCTAATCGGGCTGAGTGTTTGTGGCAGTCAGTCATCGATTTTGTAGCAGTACAGACGTGCAGCTTTTGATGTAGCTGTTACGAATGAAGCGGCTGCTTGAATGTCGTTTATAGGTTTGAGACGAGAACGTACGATCAGTGGATTGCTGGGGTCAGTGAAGCTTGCAGTTTCAACCTTGCTCAACAGTTGCTCGTTCGTAACGAGCAAACGAAAATTATCAGTATCAACTTCGATCCCCAGGTTTGATCCAATTCCAATGCAATGGGAGATGCAATGGGTGTTGGCCCGCCATTCTAAAGCGGCGCCACACCGAAAGCCGCCATTCAGGGCCGTTACACGCAATAGTTCTAAATATTGCCTAGGTATAGTTAGAGTTAGGGTTTAGAGAAAAAGCTAAATAGTAAAAGGCTATATAGAGAACTATTGCCTGCAAATGACGACTTCCGTAACTGCGGCCCTTGGAATGGCAGACCCGAACCTTTCAAATGCTCTATTACGGTGAATAAAGATGTGTGTATATATGTTATTTTTTTAGTACCATAGGAACAGAAAAGTTGCAAATGACGTATACGCCGTGTCCCCAAAAAAATCCCCGACATTTGTGACTGTACTTGAAAACCAATTATCAGATTTTGACAATTTTTGGTACAAGTATTCTTGACACAACTTGCCATTAAATGCCCGTTCAGTTTTTTTTACCTCGCCCAATGTATGCTTCATCTGACGGTCGAAAATGTCGGGGATTTTTTGGGGGGACACAGTGTTGTTTATGAAAGCGTGAAATTTGCAATAATAAGTTTTCGTGTTTTTGATACAAAGTGAGATTTATCGCCTGCGGTGTCCGACAGTTGGTGGCGGTGCTGAAAGAAGTGAACTATCTACAAAGTCGATCGTTTGAGAACGTTCCTGACCGGGCGATCGAACTCCACTCACGACGCGATGAGTTGCGGAAGTACGTCATCAACCTCGACCTGATTGTTCACTTCTACAACAAGATCCGCCAGACAGTGCTTGAGGTCGAGTACCCACTGGTCGAGAACCAGCTGAACGGCATCGACGATAAACTCCAACAGGCTGAAAACTCTCTCACTTGGAACAGCGAAGGTTTTTTCATTTTTTGTTGTGTAGAAACTGTAGTTTACGCTTGTACGATTTTCATATTAAATAAGTAAATAAATATTTTAACCTTGAGGAATTAAATACATTAAAGTTAAAAAATAAATAAATGAATGAATAAATAAATATATATACATGTACCTGTCAAAAAGTGTTGATTTCATCGCACCGCATAACTTTGCTAGCACTTCGCTTAAGTTGAACAAATAGTCTACGCTTGGTTTTAAGCCTTGAGTTTTACCAAAAAAATAAAAATTTTAAAACTTTGTTCTTTATAAAAGCTTACAATATTTTCGTTGTAATTATGTCCTCATTTTAAAGAATTTTATGGAATTTTGAAAATCGGTTAATATTTGATAAATTCATGGATGTATGAACGTTAATGTCTTACTTTTTAAGGATCACCCGCTATAGGCAAATGCAACATGACAGCTGTAAGCAATTTTGCTACTACTATTTCCTTTTTAGCGAATCAATGCGAATCAATGGCCGATGTTGACAGGGGTGTGGGAGTACATCAAGGACGTGCTGACTCAGGTACACGACTTGCAGCGTCGTCTGCAAACGTCTAAAGACAACGTCGAGCAGATACAGAAACTGATGTCGAGCTGGTCCAAGACGCCTCTGTTTGAACGCATGGAAGGCAAACACACGACGCTGCTGAATCTGGCCGACCGAGACGACCGACTTCGCAAACGTTACGACGACGTCTGCCAGGCCGGAACGAAAATACACAATCTTATGCAGGTTCCGCAATCTGACGGTTTCGTTACGATGAATTATATTTCTCAGCCTAGTGAGAATACTTCTCAATTTTTTTTCGTGTTTCACTGAGGCATATTCGTATGCTGCTTGTTGAGTTCAAAGTTTGAAAATAAGTATCGTGTGTATTGTATTTTGGAAAAAAAATTTATTTTACGTTTATGCCATATATCGGATTACGAAGTTTTATTGTCACTGGTTTGTATGAAATGATTCGTATGTATGTCTGCGTGCAGGAGAACTTGGATCTTCTACGGGCTCAGGACGACTCTGATATGTGGATAGCGTACGTCGATTACGTCGATGAAATGGTTGTCGAAGGATTTTTTACAACGATTCAGTGCAGCCTCAAATTTCTGCTGGACAACACTTCACCGCGCCCAGAACCGGCACCACTTTTTGAAGCTGTTCTTGAACTTCAGGTAATATGAACGTCCGTACATCTTACTGTAGCCAAAAATTTTAGGGTTACAAAATGAATGGCAAGACCACTACAGTATGAATACATATTTTGTAAAGTACTGAATTTGTTTTGCCGAAGGAAGAAGGTTTTTACTTATGTTTGTTTATCTCTTCCCAAGATTACTCCATAAACTCTGAGAGAATTTTGCTGAATTTTTTTGAAGATGCGTGACAAGCGGCGAACGTGATCCTAATCACGGATTCTTTAAGATTTTTTTGTTTACCGGGTTGCACACAAAAATGGAACAGATACAGTTTACGCAGGTTGAGCAATCGGACAGTTTTGGGAAAGATTGGTCTTGATCATTGCATTTATTAACTGTGTAAAAGTCTGTGTTTAAATGTTCAACATGACCACTCTTTGCTGAAACGATCGATGCTGATCGTGTCCAAAACTGTTTGAATGCTCGATCAACGTAAAGCATGTATTACATTTTTACGCGCCAACTTGCAGCTTATTGAGATTTTATACACAGTCCTGTATGACCAATTCACATTTACGATGCCTTGGCAGAAGTTTAACACTCTTACGGGTTTTTTTAAAGTTTATGATCTAAATTAGTTTCAGTTACCGGTAACTTAACTTTGTTCGCAGAGTGCTTCATAACTAATCAGCTATCTAGGTTGTGTGTAGCTAGTTGTCGTTATATTTCAGGCGCCTTACTTGGTCTATCGTCCGTCGCTGGAGACTGGTGTTGCTGACGGTTTCTATGACATGGTTGACGGGTTGATTGGAGACATCTTCCGCCAGTCGTCGAAAATTGGGCGACTAGCGAGACAATGCAACCAGGAGCATTATCAGGTCAGCTTATAATAATACATTTGACCAGATTGCTCTGTTCATCGATTATCGATTGCATAAACACAAGTGCATAAACGCGCACATTTTTTGAAGTCAGTTTATGGCTTTTTTGTCTACTATTATTTTTACAATAGTTATTTAAGCTAATATTAAAGATTACGGTGTGACGTAATTAGGATTTTTAAAATTATTATGTGTAGTCTGAATTTTCTTTTAAAAAGCATTAATATGTGTTACGTAGCACACTTGTGCATTATCAGAATGCTGAGTCATTAGTCATCACGTTTATTTATTATTTACTTCATTATTGATGCAAAACAAGTCTTTTTCGAGCTGCACTGCCCGTGGGCGCCCGTCAATCGCTGTTTCTTTAGCCCTAAACGACTACACCAAACCACCGCAGTGCAGTTATTGATGACCGACTATTTAAAATACATAAAATACATGTAGGTAGCTGTTCATGGGAAACCTACATGTATATCAACAGTGTTACCTGGTACCCGTCATAGATACACGCACCCCGTCTCAACTCTAGCCCGTATTCGATGTTACCTCGTAGGTGATGAGTTGATTGGTGCTGGTTATATACCGAGAGATAGTTTACCTGTCTGCAGACAGTGGCCCATCCAAGTAGTCTACGAGTACTGGCTACTTGATAGGAGTCGAACTAACGACATCGCGTAAGTCCGATGTCCTTTACACTTCCGGGCCACTATACCGTTTGCAGGCGGACATGGAGGATATGGAAGAGTTGTCGCAGATGCGCACGGAGTTGATGGAGCATGCGCAGAACATCATGAACCGCGCCACCGACTACTCGGGCTCCTACGACAATTACTCGTACCTGTGGGTCGACGACCGGGCCGAGTTTATGCGTCAGTTCCTGCTCTATGGACACGTCCTTACCTCAGACGAGATCGAGTCGCACGCTGACGACGGAGTGCCGGAAAACCCGCCCACCTTGGCGCAGTTCCGACAACAGGTGACAATAAACAAATAGTGACTGACGTCGAGGTAATCATTAAAAAGTTTTGACCCAAAGTTTGTAAAATGTTGCTCGAAATCAAAGATTACTTGCGCCAATCACTATTTGCTTCATTATACCTCAAAACCAAACAATTCTACGGTTCTACCAGTCCACAAGTAAACAATTACAAAAAGCTGTGACAGCTTTAATGTTTCCCGGGCAAAGTGCGCGGGCAACAGTGCACGGGCAAGAATGCGTATTTGTGAACCTCAAATGACGAGATATGGACCAATTCCGTGCAGGTATTTTGCGTTCAGGTATCACAGTGCAGCACGGTAGTGCCGACACTGTTGTAAGGGCGATGAACGTTAAGTATAGGAAATGGCGTTGGGGGGGTCCTGTAACTCCGAAACCCCTTAACCGATTTTCATAAAACTTGGCATCAGTGATCACATCGCCCACCCGACCCCCACATGCAAAATTTGGTTACAATCGGTTTAAAGAGAGCGTGGCTGCGCATCCGCGAAATTCGCTGTTAGGCGTCTATTTTTTTCTTGCGCACGGCTACAGGTACGCGCGTTGAATCGACAAACGCCGCTAATGGCTCAAACGAAGCGTCCTGAGGCCGGACACATTCTTTATATGGTTTCAATTAAAATTTTTAAAATTTACCCCTTTTTATGCCCGGCCAATAGAGATTTCAAATCGGTATAACTCGGTCCCCGTAAGAGATAATTGCGCGCTGTTTGTACCTACCCCTTTGAATGATCTTGAACCCTAAAATAGCGGGTTTTAGTGAATTTTTCACGATTTTGGGCTGCGACACGCATTTCAAGAATGAATTGCACCAACATGGCTAGAGATAGATCAAAACAACCTGCAAATAAAATTTTCAGCATTGAATGTAAATTTTAGCAGTCCAAGTCCAAACCTTCTACTTTCAAGGAGGGTTGCGCAAGCGGGTATCAAATAGGAGTACCCTTCTAAAAAGTGTTTATTTATCCGTTGTTGGCGTGTCTAGCGTGAAAATAGTTGCAGATATGCACAGACCTGCTGCTTATGATAACAAGCACTAGCAACGAGCTTCTTATAAATGTCAACATCAATGACCTTAAATGACCTTGAACCCTAAAATATTGCTTTTTAGTGATTTTTTTGGCGATTTTTGGCTGCAAAAAAGTGAATTGCGACGAAATGGATAGAGATAGACCAAGATTACTTGCGAACAGGAACTGCTATAAGCTTTCGAGCGTCTCATGAGCATTAGCTCAGATTTCTTGTTTTTGGTTCTGTGCACTTTGTCGCAAATCATAGTTAACGATACCCGTTGCGAGTGTAGATTGACACATACGAGCAACTTTACGTTGAAGTGGACGCACTGAATGGAGTTGTTCTGTTTGAGAATTGGTTCCGTGTCGATGCGCGTCCGTTCAAACAGTCTCTTCTTAACACGATTCGCTACTGGAGCCTCATGTTCAAACAACATTTGATCGACCACATTACACACAGGTCCCATTCACACTGCACAGCTCAATCGGCGTCTCTCTGTTACTATATCCGACGGTCGTCTTGTCCGTTCGTCTGTCCGTCTGTCGCATATGGGCTCTTAGCTAGAAAGCAAAAAAACGCAGAAGAAGCGAAATTGGTGTAAACAAGAGAAACCGATGTGCCAATTTTTAGTTTAGAAGATCAAAGGTCAATGTCTGTGGACTTTAAGAAACCTCCGGAAAGTAACGCATATACCGCGCAGCTTGTGTTTACTTGCGGCTGGCGGCTTGAGCGCCGGTGCACGACTTGGCCCACTACACACAAAGTGTATTTTTCTATACACTGCACTACACATTAGGCGTAGTGCATATCGCCGCAAGACTTGGCGATATCTTTGCTTGTCTTAAACAGCATTTCCACTACGGCGTTGCGTTGCGTTTAAAATAGAGACGCCGATGATGTTTCTATTTTTTGTTTACTATCCGAGCGATAGTAATTGTGTTGACCTATCAGAACGCTCTATGAGGTACCATGAATATTTATCACGTATGTTGACGTGACTGGAAATGACGTCAGACAGCCGAAAATATCGCCAGAACAGAGCTGGGTCGGAGCGTAGCTCCTGTATCAGATGCTGATAGTCGCCTTGGTCATCCCGGTTGGCGATGACGGGATGAATCCAAAATCTAGGCCTACGTTTTCTTTTTTTTTCCTACGCAACACGTATGTGCAACAAGCTGTTGCTCCCAACAGCAACAAATCTTCACATTTGTCGGCCATATTAACTCATTAATATTTTCCTAAAACGTCTCCGCCCTTTTCAACTCGCCGCAACGCGCTGCAACGCGCGTTGCAGTGTGTTGCAGCGCGTTGCGGAGGGTTTAAACGCGTTCAAACGCAACGCAACGCAACACGTAGCCGCGGTGGAAATAGACCTTTAGGCATACATGTTACCATCCAATTTAATAGTAATGAAATAACGTGCATAGGCCTAAAGAGTGAGTGAGTGAGTGAGTAGTTTTTTTAACTGCACATCAGCAAAAATACACTATTCAGTGCCATAAATAGTTAAAAACAGTTAAAAGCAGTTAATATATGTATTTAAAGCAAAGTTCTAAAAAAACTTGCTAAGATCAAGGCTATAAAGCTAATGTAAAAGCAACATTATATACGATTGTAACAGTTAATATCTTTGACAAAAGCGATGATGTTGCGAGGTGCAACATTTTCAAAAACGTCTTTGAGTGTATCCACTCCAAGATATCTCTGACGTGCTGCACTGAAACAGATGCAGTCACGTGCATTAAAAAAATAATCTGACTTATTAAGCGCCAGTATGTGCTAAAAGAAAGACTTCAGTGGCAAAAACCACAACGTGAAATTACAGCAGTTCCGGTTAGGCCTGCCGTTGTTTCGTTTTTACAGCTTGAAAGATCTGGACGACTTTATTCAGACGGCGGACGCCGGGCTGAATCAGCCAATCAAGGAGGGTGATTACACCGCTCTGGTGAAAGTGATGGGTCACGTGATGGCGGTCAAGGACCGACAGACGGCCACTGATGAGATGTTCGAGCCGCTCAAAGAAACGATCGAACTGCTAAAGTCATACAGTCAGGAAATGCCCGAAGATGTTTACTTGCAGCTGCAGGTCTGTATGCCGTTTATGCATCGCCTCGTTTTCCGCGTGTGCATAATAAGACCGTTTAAAAGTCGTTTTTGTTTGTGGCTTTATTGAATGAGGTGATAAATTACTTACGCCATGCACTTGCCTGTGGTCGTCGGATTGAATTAAATCATTTCAGCTCGTCCACACAACGTATTGTAAATGACGTGGCATTTTTTCTGTCACACTTTTGATAGATTCTCAGAATGGCCGCCGAACTAATCGCTTTCAAGCCCAATGCACGTTACATTTTGACAGATCCACAAAGCTGCGCGTTAGCCCCAAAAAAGTTAAAACTTTTGAGTTTGTCTTTTTTCATATTTTATGCAATTTTTCGCATGTCATGAGTTAAAGACGACTAAAAACAAAGTCACTTTACGGCGAGCCCGGTTAGTATCTTGATGGGGCAGGTAAATAATCTTGGGAAATTACCAGCCACCCAGGTAAACTCAGCCTAGCTATCTTTCTATGGGTAGACGCAATGAGTATTGGCCAAAGCTAGACGTAAACATACACACCGTGCGACGCACTAGTTTTGTGTCCATGGTCGCGGAGTGTAAACTGGTGTTTGGCCGAGGCCTAAGAAAACGGAGATCAGCGCCGCTCCAAGGGAAGAACTTTGCGTTTGCTTTTACGCGTCAGGAACTGCCGGAGCAATGGAACAACACGAAGAAGCTTGCGATCAGCATCAAGCAGCAGTTGGCGCCACTACAGGCGAACGAAGTGGCAAACATCCGCCGCAAACTGGCGGAGTTCGACGTCCGTCAGCAGGAATTCCGCGAAGAATTCCGCAAGATGACGGCGTTCTCTTACACCTGTGGCAATCCGTATGACGAACTGGACAAGGTATATAGACTCGGTTGCTATTAGGTGCTATTAGTAAAATTTCATATCCACGGCAAGCCTGGATAAAACAGCTTTTTAGGCAGTAAACATCGAAGTGTATATGTTACTTTCTATCAAGACTCTACTGTTTGTTTGTGTTTCGATTCTTGTCTCAGGGCAACTATGAGTGCAGTTTGCTTCCTTGTTGTCCTGCCACTATTGATAGCTCAACACGTGCTGTTTTATTTACACTTTATATTTCCGAACAAAATGATGATGATAAAGTTGTTAAAATGTTGCGAGTGTTTTATTTGCCTGCAATCACGGCATACGTTGCGCATGACGCTACTGATTGCTACTATGCTCCGTTTGTCTTATTTCTACACATTTTCTTGTGTGAATAAAGATTAACATTTTGCTACGTTACAGTCCACGGGCTCGTTTGGTGTATTAGAACAATCTGAAGCTGACGGCGATGGAGCGGGTGATGGGCACGCTGTTGGACTCGGCAAACCTCTTCGAAGTAAACTTTCCGGAGTACAAGCAGTTGCGTGCGTGTCGGCGCGAGTCGCTGTTGCTGAAGCTGCTCTGGGACTTTGTTTATATCGTACGGACGAGCATAGACGACTGGAAGACGACTCTGTGGCGTGAGATCAATGTCGAACAGATGGACATCGACTGCAACCGGTTCAGCAAGGACATCAAGCTGCTTGACAAGGAGGTGCGCTCATGGAACGTTTACACGGGCGCCGAGAGCACCGTCAGGAACATGATGACGTCACTTAAGGCCGTGACCGAACTCCAGAATTCTGCGATCCGCGAACGGCACTGGCAGCAACTCATGAAAGCGACCGGGGTATTGCAAAACATTTCTAAATTTTTTTCTTTGTTATGTTTCTTAACCTTCATCTATAAACATGTGATATCTTGTTTACGGTTGTTTTTCTTTTCGTTTTCTTTTCATTTTCGATCTCTTTGTATTTTTAGGCCTACTTCAAAAGGTTTTTTTTTTAAATCTTAACTTTTTAAGCTTTTTTGCTTTGTCACTCCCACGTTTTTGTGATATTCGTGTATTTTTGTCCCGCGGCATTTATTCCATTTTTTTCTCAGTTCTGTTTAACACAGTTTAGTTTTTCAGCTTATTGTTCAATAGCTAACGCTACGACAGTGCTCCAAAGCCTGCAATAGAAATGCCGGCTGTCAACGTTGTTTTCTGTTGTCTTTTTGTCAGTGCAATGACTGTGTACTGTATACAGATGGCTTGGTAGTGTAACGCTAATCACGTTGAGCTTGCGATGGCGAGTTCGACTTCTTGTCGGGTCACTATCACATGGTTACTACTTGGATTAGTGACTGTCTGCGGACAGGTAAACCACCTCGGCACATGACCAAAACCAAGGTCAACTCGGCCTTTCATCTCTCTGGGGTAGGTAAATCGGGTACCGGCCTGTCTGGCTGGGGTTATTGCGGAGACGAGTTATGCTGTGATTCCATATGGCAGGTGATGCTTCCTATCTCTGAGATGGGTTTTCCATAAAGAACAGTACTATTTTAACCATTCAATCAGTGGTGGTATACCAGGTTCGATTCACGCTGGACGAGCGGACGACGCTGTCGGATCTGATGTCACTGAACCTACACAAGTTCGAGGACGAAGTCAAGAACATCGTCGAGAAGTCGGTGAAAGAGATGAACATGGAGAAGGTGTTGAACGGAATCAATGACGCTTGGCTCGACATGAACTTCGACCAGGAGAAACATTCGCGTACAGGCGTCACGATGCTCAGAGCTAGCGAGGAGCTCATTGAAACGCTCGAAGAAAATCAGGTAACCTAAACACGTTTGCTGCCTAGTAATAATTTCACATCGCTACAAACTAAATAGATCAATATTTTTGCTTGCTATTAAGCACATAAATCACTTAAAACTATTCGAAACTATTTATTGTATGCTGTTGGCGCTATAAGTCGTTCTTGTTTATTAAATCTGCAATAAATTGATCGTTAAAACCCGCATCGCACTAGGCTACTACGTTGCCAACTTTTGAATAATAATATTCACAAGGTAGTGTAGCGACACTGTTGAAGCGTGATAGATCTTTAATGACAACCTTACTGCACAAGAGAGTGTGCCAATGACAGATTTTGGAAATCGGTCAGCAGGGTGGGCTCAAAAAAGTAAGCTATTGCACTTTGTCCATATCTTCGCTAAATATTGATTAATTTTCACAATTATTTACCATTGTACTTTATAAGAAATGTGCTACTTATGGGCATGCACAGCACATTTATTACGGTATGTCACTACACTATCTTGTAAAATATAAATATCCAAAAACATACAATATTTGCAGATGAACAAATTGTTGTCTAATGGTAAATTTTTGAAGTATTTAACTTAAATGTTAAAATATGAGTCATAGTAAGTGTCAAAAACATTAAAGGACATGCTAAACATTTTTCAATAATTTGAGCAATTTTACTGTGCATTAATTTTCCATGCACATTAATGCTGGTTGACGACTGCAATTTTGCTCAGTTGAATGCATGAACATACAGAGCAATGTGTTTCAATTGTGCGACCCTACAAGTTGTGCACCGTTTTTGAAAGATGAAAACTTATTCCGTAGCTACACGTAAAGCTTTTTGACATTTATCACAACTTATATGTAACGTTTTACTTAAATATTTTAAAAATTTACCACTTGACCTTATTACCATCTGCAGATATTGTACATTTCTGGATATTTATATTTAACAAAGTAGTGTAGCGACATAATAAGTGTGATGTGCATGCCACTGAGTAGCAAATTTCTTCCAAAGTTTACTGGTGAAAAAATTGTGAAAATTAATCAATATTTAACAAAGATATGGAAAAAGTACAATAGCTGACTTTTTTGGCCTACCCTGTAAATGAATACGATAGAAGTTGCGTAATGTAATGGCTTATTGTTGTTGTGTAGGCCTACCACGAGGTAAGATTGTTGTGTACTTTTTAGGTTCAACTGCAGAATATGCTGACTTCAAAGTACATCGACCATTTTCTCGGCGAGGTCACAGTTTGGCAGAAAAGGCTTTCCACTGCCGACCAAGTGATCGGCATTTGGTTTGAAGTACAAAGAACCTGGTCGCACCTGGAAAGCATCTTTATTGATTCCGAAGACATTCGTGCTCAGCTGCCTCAGGACGCGGAACGGTTTGACAACATCGACGCCAGTTTTAAGGTAACGTCAATTTTTTGCACTCGCACGACACTATCCCGTTTGCGGGCGATTTTAAGGGTAAAGGTCAGTGTGAATGACAATGTAATTGTAATATATGAGTTTATTTCACAAAAATGCAGACGATTAAAAATACTTCACTTTTTCATTTCTGATTTACATTTAACTTTGTGACAATAACGTTATATCAAATCGTTTGTAGATTGGATTTTTAAAAAAATTTTAACTGTTATAATTAACTCGATTGTTGAAGGACGGTTTACAGACGGGTGGCGTGTTTGTTGAACAAGACAGCAGCTGACGGACAGAAACACGACGATCACGAAACATCAATGCATTGTTCATGATGTTCAGTAATCTTTTATGTCATGTTTTTTTTGTTAGTCCGCCCGAAAACGATAGTTTTCGGAAGGACTTATGTTTTACGCATGATTTTTTTTTGTCAACGCGAAATCTCCGAGATGCGTGGGCCGACCGGCGTGAAATGTTGCACGATGGTCACTACTAGGCACTATTTTATAATGCCGGTCCAAAATTTTGGGGGACACACCCCAAAAAAATTTCAGGGGCCAAAAACATGCAAAAT
>Ga0209367_1002866_pt1 | contig 23102 bp, 13 predicted proteins | sample WorMetLIZISLAND2_FD_187412 | JGI IMG/M metagenome (GOLD analysis project Ga0209367, IMG submission 187412) | Marine gutless worms symbiont microbial communities from Max Planck institute for Marine Microbiology, Germany - Olavius geniculatus... ... | reverse complement strand
CACGAGCAGCTTTCCATTACTGTCTCTGATTGCTCTCTGCTTTGGTTGCCATTTCCTGTTAATGCCACCTATCATCTTGTACACTTCCCTGGTCTTATATTCTCCATAGTATTTCTCTATGTCCTCGCATTGTCTCTCCAGCCATTTCACTTTGTCTGCTCTGGCCGCTTTTCGTACCTCATTACATTTCTGTCGATATTCCCTGTCTGCCAGTTCGCTACTGTTTCTTTTCTTCTTCAAGATTCTTTTTTCTTGAACTAGACTTAGTGTCTCTGGTGTAATTCATTTCTTAGTTACTACCAAGATGTAAGTAGATGTAAGTTATGCCAGTATCATATATCATCATTGACATTATCATTTATTTGTCAAACAGTATATACCAGTTATAGCACTTGCAAGGTATTATAGAGCTAAGTATCATAGCAGCAGGAAAGCAGGGCAGTGAACTGCCCTATATATCCATAACTAATTCACTGCCAAGTAAGATTTTCTAAAATGAAATTTACTGTTTAAGTGCTCTCATTTCATAGATGCATTAATATACTACTGTTTGTCACTTATCATATGGTTGCTACTGTTACTGTTACTGCTTTTACTGGTATGGTATAATAGTTGGTTATTTGCTTTATTGTTAATCCCTTTAGATTTTAGTGCAAAAACTAAGTCTTTCAGAATTGCGGTTTTGTGAGTTTAGTTGTAGTGGTAGGTTATATACCAAGATAAGCTTGGTAGTAGTAGTAGTAGTAACCACTTGATAGCAACCTGTCTGGGAGTCCAACTTGTGACCTCTTCGTCATAAGTGTAACATCATAATCTTACACTAACAGAACAGAACTACCAAAACACATGTAGTTCCAGTCTGAAAATAAGTGACTGGTTTTAAATTTTCACTGTCAGGAGGCGGCGTACGACGCTGAGCTGCAGTCGGGTTTGGAGGCTCAGAAGAAGCTGCGAGAACAGATTCTGAGACGGAAGGAAATGAGACGTCAGATGCAGATGCAGGCTCATCAGAAGGACTTGACACAGCCTCAGCAGCAGCAGCAGAAACTGCAGCCCATCACTGTCCCTGGTAATTTCATTACCTCTTCTTAGGCTGCTTTTACATAGACATGAATGTGAGTCCAGGTACTCGGATGCAGATCCGTGTAAACCCAAGTGCCAGAACTTACATCACTGCACGCATGTCGTTGTTGAATTCTTCACTGTTAGGGAAGCGTGATTAGTTAAATTTTTAATGATGAGGTGAAATATTGTTTATTTTCGTAGTATTCACTCGTAAATTGTAACCCAGACTCGTGCTTGTACTCGTACGCCTTACTGCCTACTACTTACTTTTTACTGGATGTTGGTGTGGTATAGCAGTTACATGTTGTATGCCAATCAACTGAAATGTGCTACATTGTATGCATTGTTTTACGTAGGCCAGCGAGCAGCAGCACCCTCGCCAACAACTCCGACACCACGTCCGGGGGCAACAGCTTCCGCCAGTCCGAACCTAAGACCGAGACAACGCCTTCCTGCAGTGCCGAGGTCCGCCAGTGTACCATTGAGGACATCCGGTCCACAGCAGACACAACCACGTGTGATCAGATCAACATCTGCCACTTCAGCAGCGATCACCCCTCCCCCTCGTGTCCCGGTGGTGAGGCCGAGTATACCGGGCGGGACTAGACCGATCAGACCATCACCCGGCATAGCGCGACAGGCTGCCAGCGCTCAGAATGTGGTGTCAGAACCAGTGATTGGTGGTGTTAGTCCGGGTAGTAACGATAATTCGTTTCTGGTGCCTCGCCGGGCGATGGCTCCGAGTCGCATTGCAGCCATCATGTTGCGTTGCCAGTTCTCCAATGACAGGGTATGGCTGATTGAACCAAACATCTTCATTCCGTATTGCAGCCAAAAGCTGGATTACAATGCAATAGACAAAGTGTGTTAAAATAAGAAAAAGTGCTTAAGTAAAGTTAACCAAACAGTACGGTAAAAGGTTTTGCATATCTGGCATCTGTTGTCGTTCTGCAAGCAACTAAGTTTAATTGCCATGTTTGTGGTTTACATTTTAGCAAGCTTTGTCATGAAGCCGTTCTATTAGGAAACATTGTGCTTTTTTACTGTTTCAAATATTGGGGCTTGAACTGGGATGGTTTGAGCTGTTATGGCATTCCATCAATTTTTTGGCCACCATCTTTTCGTTAGACAGTTCACAATAATATATAGGGCCCACAGTTTTTCACGGTAAATTTTGCCAAGCTCTGGTTATTGTTATCATCAGTCATTTATTCGGTTAATTCGAACGCATGTAGCAAATGTGCCACATTGATTGTTGCATGCATTATGCAAGCTTCGTCAGAAATGTTTTCAGATGTTTATGTTTCGGATGTTTTCTGTGTTCATGTGCTCTCAGTTTTTGATAGCCATCCATTTATCACACGCAGGCATGCATGCTTTGCAGTGTCTTTTAAAAGCAAACTGTTAGGATTGGACTGGGACATTCTGCAAGATTTCAGTTCTTGCTTTCTAGCCATAGCACTGATTGCAAGTGATTTTGCTTTTGGAAAAAACAGTACCTTTTTGTAGTGTAATTGTGGATTCGTGTCAATGGTTACTTGTTATCGATTTTTTGTCAGTCTTTTATCCAGCTGATGGTGAAGATCTTGTGATCGTAGCTTTCACTGTTTTGACAAAATTCAGCAGTTTGACACCCAGACAAATAGACAGACAGCAGACATTTCTACCATAGCTAAGACAAGGTGTCTGCATGACAAGCTATGCTGATGCCACGTACGGTAAAGACTGTATTAATTTTTTAAAGGTCGCTGTTGGTTGCTGTGCAGCATATGTTGGCAATGAATGCAACATCTGTGGTGCCGAACATTGTTGCCGTTGACAACCTGTCACCGTCAACCTCCGAGTTGACGCTGTTTAACCTTGCTCGGCAAGTCGGACTGACAGTTCAGGTAGCTGAACTTGAGTGATATTTTCACTGCTGCTCGTCAACTAGAATCTGGGTCGGAAAAACAATGCTTTTTAAAAATTCAGCTCCCTGGATTTTATTGGGTTTGGAGTTATTAGGTTAAACCTGAGTTTTTTTGAAGAGGCCCAACTTGATTGGGTTTCAGTTATTACACAGACTTCTGTAAAGGGGGATTTTAATTTACCCCATGGACTGTGGCTTTATTGCTTGATCTAGGTGGGCCTGGGGACTACTGTAAGCCCATCACTGGGGTGGACAGAGCCCTAGCTGCAGTCTGTAGTGCAGAAACAAACGTTGGTGAAGTAGGAAAATGAATAGTTGTTTGATGACAAGTTGTGTCAAAAATATTTGTACCAAAAATTATCAAAATCTGGTAATTGGTTTTCAAGTTGCTGTCGAAAATGTTGGGGATGCTTTTTTTGAGACATTGTAACTGAGCGTATGTATGATTTATTTGGCCGGTTGACAGAACGTGCAGCTGAACAGAGAGGAGATGCGTGCTTACATTCTCTTTGAGACCGCAGATGATGCTCAGCAGTTCGCAGAACTCTTTGATAGGTTTGAACAGCACAACTATATTGCTATAATTATCGTGATTTGGGCATTCTGTCAAATGTTCATTCAACTGATTTAATTGTCATGGAAGGGGGTTTTCACTAATATCGTTTTCTCTCACATTTCGATTCTTTTGTTTTTAGCAGTAGCTTTTCGAAGCCCGTTTGCTGTATTCTTTTTATTTCAATCTCGTATTAGTTTAGGATTACATAATTAGTTGAAGCTGGGTATCGAAAAACATTTTTGGTTAATATATGTATTTTGTTTGTGTATTTAGAATGTTTCTGTGATAATTCTACTTTGTAGTAAGCAGTAACAATGATATGTTTAATTCTTGTGTGGCCTCTCTCTCTCAGGCCCTTTGTTTTTGACAACCTTTAGTCACTGCTGAACTTCCTATGCTTTCAGTTTTAACCAGTTTTAACGCAAATGTTTATCAGCAATGCAATTGGATCATTCTTCTCGGCCATACTGTGTAACTTATAAAATAAATAGAAATGCTAGAGGCTCTGGAATCTAATTGAGATTGATACTTTGTCGTTAATGCGAATTTAAACTCATATTGTGTTATTTGACTGGGCAAATCAGAGTGGATTTCAGGATTTATTCCGGGAATACTGTGTAACTTGTAGGACCGTGCTGGATCGCTCTCTGATGTCGATGTCACTGTTGACTTAATCATTAGTCCTCCTGTCCGGAAGTAAGTGACGAACCACACAGCATATTGAGTTTGAGTTATTGCGTAAGTCCTCATATTGCTGCTGACCTAGAGACATTTCATATGTGTCGGCCGACATTGTCGGATGTCGTATGTCGGGGGCATTGTTGTATTGAGCGTTCTGTTATTTGCTGATGGACAATTTGACACTTTGGTTGTTAGCCCATTGATGGCGATGCCAGCAGCTTTGTGATAATACTGGACTATTGCATGTTGAACTAAATGAAGCTGTTGCGATGGCCAAGCGTGTGTGCATGTTGTAAATTTGCCCCCCGTATCGCCAGAAGATCTGATTGGATATCGCATCTTGCTGATCTCGTACGTTGAGGGTGCTGCTGCTGTATAGCTTTGCTGCCTGTCTTGCTGGACGGGTCCGTTTGTCAGTACGGTAAAACAGTACGGTAAAAGGTTTTGCATATCAGTTATGTATCAGGTGACTGTGAATTTGTTTCGACCGTCTCATTTCAAGACGTGGATCCGAGCTTTTGTACTCGACACGATGTGATAAAGGTAGTGATCAGCTGCTGTTGGACGAGGATGGCGTTAGCATGGGACATCACGATTGATCCGGCTGCTTGTTCGATGAATCAGTCCCTTAGCATAGTTATTCCTCGTGCATTTACATCAAACTGTGACTTTCTTCGGTTCTTGACTTGGAAGCAGACTTCGACTAACTTTCGATAGCGGACATGATGATGACACTAACACTACAAGTTGACAGTATTTAAGACTTTAGCTGAGTATCGGCTTCATAATCAAAGATTTCAATTAGCATCAATCTGAAGGTAGTATATCAAAAACCATTAATTCTGAGTTTAAAAGTTCTGTAAAGGTAATATTTAAAATGTAAATAAAGACACTCATGCGACTAAATGCTAAAGTGCTCCAGAAGAAGTCCTGTTTAACACATATTTAATCACATGTTCATCAACTCAAGCAGCTAAATATTCAGTATATTTTGGATCTTAGTTCTGATACAACAATTAGAGACGAGATCAAGATATTTTTATGCTAAGTGATTAAGTACAGTTTCAGTGCAGATTTTTGAGGCAAAATTTTGGCATAAAATTTCATAGGCTCTGTCTGTTTTGTGAACCCAAAGCATTTATAATTGACAGCAGATTGTATGAATTCCATTGATTCTTTTAAGTGAGTTTTTTCTTGGTGGTACAAATTTCATTATTCAGATGTTATTTTCGCAGCAAGTCACCTTTCACCATCTCAGTGGTCTGCAAACAGTCGGTCTGATGCCTTGGCTCAATAGCAGAAAATTGTTTTTATATTGATGATTTGCATGAAGTCTTCGTTAGTAATAAGAGAGGTAATATACTGGTCATGTCTTGCTGATTAAGCTATGATTTGATACCAGTGTAAAAACCAGGAAGGTAATGGCAGACTATTGAAGAAATCTGAGGCGCATCCGGCAGTGTAGTGGCTTCAATTTTTTTGGTGGTAGGGGTCCATGACGTAAACACGCGAGTCAAATTTGATGACGATTGGTTCGGGGGTTTTTGGTTGGCTTAGGGTCAAAGTTTTCCTTTTCCCATAGACTTTGAAGGTCGTCCTTACAACGCTCACACTATCGTTTGAGGTGTGATCTATCAGACTTGATTACTTGAGCATCATGTATCATCGTTTATGCTTTCCAAATACATGTACTGGTTAACTTGTTCCATTCTTTTTCCACTGTTTGCAGTCTTAACTTTCTTTTGTTTGTGCTTGATGTCCATCACTTGTTGTTTTGGCTACATCACAGGCTGTACAGTAGTGCAGCACTCTTGTAAAGGTGACCAGCCATTTCAATGGGAGAATCCAAAATTTCACCCCTTGTATTTCCCAAACCCCTTAATTTTTCCACACCAAAATTTGCACAGATGATTACGTCTGGCATATATTTCCCGATGTGCAAAATTTAGTGAAAATCCGTTTACGGGGGGCTTCCCCACAAATAGGTGAAATATAAATTCTGCGTGACTTTTTTGTGCCTTTACTTCCTTTCCCTTTCCTTTTTTGCCGTCCTTTACAGGAAAAATGTCTGAACTGATTTTAACGTACGATGGCTCATATGACGCGGTTTCGCGCAAGGAAGTGCTTTTTGTGGGTTACAAAATTTAAATTCAACATTTTAACCTATTTTTTTCACAAAAATATGAAAAAATTACAATGGCGCCTATGGGCAAAATTAGACGATGGTTTAAACCATCATAACTCTGGCTATGTGTAAGATAAAGTATAATTTTTGGTTGTATGGTATGGGGGTTGGCCAATTTAACGGTGTCATTTATATTTACCCCTGATCAACCCTATTGCCATGGCAACAAATTTTGGGACAAAATTGACTATAACTTGGCTTGTGTAAGAGATACCTGCAAGATTTTTGCGTCTATAGAGGGGTTTTCGGGGATGGGCCATTGAATGCTGCCAACCGAATTTTTCCCCGAGAGACCCTCATTGCCATGGCAATGAAATTTGGGACATAATGGGTTAGAACTCGGCTTACGTAAGAGATATATCAAAAATCTTTGCATCAGATGGGGTGTTTTCAAGATCGGTTTATTTTGGTATGGGCAGTGCGCAATTATTCGAAAGTGCACATACGCACCCCCGCAAAAATCGTACATTAAATATACGAAAAATTGTTATTATCTAGCAACAAAAAGATTTCTACATTTTCTAACATTGCTATAATTAATTAATCAGTCAGTAGATTAGTATGACATTTTAAAAGTTAACGACAGAATCTTTCATTTCAAGAGCTGCTTAAAGCGAGATAGGACACACGTCCGCTTTGAACGTTAATTGATAGAAAATTCATAGAACTAAGCGAAGTACGGTAGCTCGTATTCCAAGATAAAAAAAAACAATTTTAAATTTACTCTGTGCGCAACAAAATAAATAAAATACTGGCGAAAAGTAGAGTTTAGAGGCAAAACAGACGGATTGCTAAAGATAGCATAATGCATCCTTCCAGGCTCCTAACAAATTGTTAATTTTGCCTTTATTATATGATTGGTGTGCAACTATTTTGCAAGTTTCTTTTTTAATCCACACAAATTTTTTCAGTTTTCATATCATCTTTGTCCAGTTTATTGCTTCCTTATAAGCAGTGAAACATTCGTAAGTTCACTCATTCAATCTACATAGAATGTTGCTAGCATTAACGTAAGCAGTTGAAAACCGATTGTGCCCCGGGTACTTTATGCAGGTTTTTGATCATTCATAGCTCGGCCCATCGTCGGTTCCTGATATCTTGCACATCATCGCATTGGACAAATTATGTATAAGCAAAAAACATGCTGTTTGTTTAGTTTCTGAAGAATGTTTACATAAAGCGTATTTAGTTTGAAGGGGCGGGAAAAGTGGTTTATAAAGGAAAGCAATGGAAGTTAGTTTTAAAATGGGGTTCATACAATCTGCTGCAAAAAATGATAATTTTTTGCTTAAAATAGCCTTTGATTACTTATAGCACATTTAGCTGTAACCACATTAACAGTTAAAGTCACCAGTGTGCCGTAGCATGTAACTATCATTCTAACGTCGTAGTGTAAAGACTCTAGTGTACGATATTTTTCGTTAACGGACTTTTTGTTTGATAATATTGTAGTTGTGTTTTCACATTGCTAATGTTGACAAGTATTTCTGAAATAAAAGTGCGATTGTTTAATTTACTGCTTTATCTTTTACAAGATAAGTGAGCAGAACTAGTCCGAAGTTTACATCTATCTCTCCAGTGTTCCAAACTGTAACTACATGGTAAACCACTCTCCAGAAGTGGATAAGTGTTCGGACAGTGCTTCGACATTTTTATTCCATGGTTGCCGACAGTTAGTAGTGTAGCCTACAATGTCTCTCACTTGAGTAAACCTGTGGAGTTATCAACTAGTGCATTATACTATCTCTTCAGACATAATGCTAGCAATTGACAGTATAGCTGCAACTGTGGAATAAGGTTTTTTTAAGTCACAAAAACTTGTTACTTGACAAGTTGAAATATTAGGTCTCAAAAAAGTCCCATTTTGTGTTTGTCCATATTTTTGCCAACTATTGATCGATTTTCAGTATTCTTTCACTGTCAAACTCTGTTGACAGTTGGCAATAGTGTGGTTATTAAACATTTCACCACACCTTAACTTTGTCGCTATGTTACCATTTAAAACTTAAATGGTCAAAAATTAGTAAAATCACAGTAATGTATACATAAAAATACATTTTAAAACAATTGGCTACTAATTTTGTATTAAAAGTAAACGATGTTCAGTTTTTGATACATTTGTTGTGTTTCTAAACAAAAACACATGATATTATTGTGAATGATAATTCTTAATGCAGTAACGATAAAAAAAAACTTGCTCTGGTAACACAACTTGCCATTTTGCACTGAAAACAAGGCTCTAGCTAAGAAATTATACACGTACAAAAAGTATGGTTTGTAGACAATTCTGTCAAAATGTTTGAAGACTAACAGCAAAAGGGAAGAACAGAACATGTTATTAAAAAGATTTGGAAAACAGGAAGCTCCGACTAAAGGAATAAGAGCAGTATATTGAAGCATGCACATACTGAAGAGAATGTGACCACTGTGGATGAACTGGTAGGCCCGCTAAAACAGGAAAGCCAGAAACAAGCCCACTGTTTAACACACCAGATATCCAAATAGACAGGTCTAATACAACATAGCATCGAACAGATCATTCACCTCAATTTTTGTCTCGAGTGTCTTTTTATTTTCCATCACAATCGTTGCTTGTATTGTTGTTAGTTTTTGACTGTTTTTCCTTCATTTATATTTTATGAGGTAGTGTAGCGACACAGATATGGTGTGGTGGGATATTCAATAACCATTTGGTTGCCAGTTGTCAGGAGGCTGTGCCTGTAAAAAATTTTGAAGCTTGGTTATTATTTGGCAAAGATATAGACAAAGTGGGACATTTTTTGAGACACAGCGTAGAAAAGATTAGATGCACCCACACACAGTGATATTGGTCATACGCCAGTTGATTCATGTAGTATGGATGAGTAGATTGATGTCTAAAAACTACACACAGTAATCTTTTTTCATTTGTGATTCAGTTTAGTCAACAACTTTTGGGATGTATGCTTCTTTAGCTTTTAACAGTAAAGCTTCGTTGGTGGCTTTTGACCATGCACACATGCTGCAGTAACTGCTTGTGTGTAACTTGCAGTAATAAATGGTGATGGTAAATGCAGTACTATAGCTGCCAGTTTAGTCAGAGCTATGTCTCAAGCTGATCATTTTGGTCCAAAGGTTGGTGGCCAGATGAATCGCGTGAGTTCTCGTGGTAGCCGTGCCATCATGACAGCACTGCAAATAGTGTTTTTCGCTATTACTGTTACTACTCAACCTAACTGCTAAATAGTGTTAATACTAATGTTTAGCCTTGATATATGCTGATGTGCAATTAACCTGCCTGTCGCTCAGTTGCTATGCACAGCGTGATTGCAACAGTCTTCTTTATAAGTGGAGAATTCATCAGTTAAAGTGACATCATCACAATACTGGTACTCGTAGATGATAACTGTGCAGTAGGTTTTTGCATTATATTCACCGTGGTGTCACCTGTTAAATAGAAGAGATGTTATTTACAACATCTGCCATTTACTTTAGGAAAGTCAATCTTCCGTGGTCTATGATAAGCACCCAGGTGCTAGAGTCTGTACAAGTGAGAAGCTTTGAGCCATATATCTTGTATTAAATTGATTTTTTGGTACAGGTACATATGTAGGATATGAAAGGTATTACCCCTCGAGTGAATGATACAGCGGGAATGGCATAAGATATTGCAGATGCTACAAATTTGTGTATATAATGCTGAGTTATTTTGATTGCCAAAATTTAGCAAAATTGAGTTGTGAATTTGGCTGTCTGACAGTGCAAGCCATTGTGGTAAATATTTCAGTTAATCACTGATATCAGTAAATTTTAAGCTGCAGTTTGCATATTATGAAAGTAGTGTAAGTTATTAACCAAAGTTATTAACAGAACGCTTTATCACAATGGCTTGCAGTGTCCGACAGCCAAAGTCATGAATATGCATTAACTTGCACCACCTGCAATATTCTGTGCATTTCCTGATGCAAGATTTATATGGATATTTTATTATGATGCAAATGTAAAGTCATTCTTAACCATAAGACCCATAGGCTGATGCTGATCCCCATTTCCTTAGCCATCTGACAGACACCAGTTTACACTGTGAGAACACAAATACAGGCTAGTGCATTGCACGGTGTGCCTGTTTACGTCCCGGCTTTTGCTGGTTCTCATTGCGCCTACCCACAGAGGTATGACCAGCTGAGTAGATCTGGGTGGCATAAAGTTTTGAATATAAAGCTCACTGTTTTTATTTGTTTCGATAGTTTGTGTTGAAAGGGAGTGGACATTTTGCACATGAACAGTCCGTTCATCCAGTGCTTATACAGGAATTTACGATTGAGTCATCAAAACTGTCTTGCAGATGGATGTTAGGAGTATTCTTTGTGCATCATTTTAAACAAATACTCTACTATATATTGCACATCTGGAATGTCTGCAGTATGTATTCTGTGCGTGTCTTCAGAGATATGGGTATTTGTGTAAACGTAGATGACTGCTGCAGTTGCGGTTCATCTGCCCCATTAGCCAGACTGGGCTGCTGTCTCTAGCCTGGGGGCCATAACGCAATATTATTAAACCATTCATTCGACTAAGCTCAGCATATTTGTAATAATACAGTAACCTCCCCCGTGCTACGCTGCACTGTGTGTTGTTTTTTTTCTGGTGCTCGATTGTACGATCACATGTGACTGGCCTCAGAAAGGCCAGTATTCCACAGGTAACTGATTGCCACTGCAGTTTCTTCGAATAGAAAAGTGATGGGATCATCCTCATCGAAGTGGTTGCTGCGTGCATCTTGTAATGTCGTACACTCAGTCATTATGCATGCCAACGTCTTATCAGTTTGATCGCATTTCTGGCATGTGGCCGACTTAGGCTGATCTTGATTTCTTGTCATTCGGCTGTGACCACTGAGTGTTGTGCCCCAGCTGTGCTCTCCTTAGCTCTGCTTCACGTGGCTTCCTTGTGCAATTCAAACATCTTTTACATACTCTTAGGGAGACCAGATCTAGTGGCGGATCACCATGCCACTGGAAGCTTTACAGTTCTAATGCTGAGAAGGCAGGCAGGACCCAGAGCTGGGCAAGGCAAATTACTGGCACAAATGTAATTCAGTTACAAGTTACAAATCACTGGCATGAATGTAATTTAAATTACAAATTACTTCAGAATCAGATGTTGAATTATATGTTACATGGTTTCAATTACTTGCAGATTACATGCAATTGTTTATATTGTTTCTGAGTTAATATTATAAATGATAAAGACATTCATAAGTCTAGCAGACTAGCGGTAGTACATTAGTACTACAGTCAGTAATTATTATCAGACTAAAACAACACCAGCAGCAAGCAGCAACACATCAAGTACCTGGTAATGTCAACTACAGTCCACACTATTCACAAACACAACTTGTGCAGAAAAACAGTTATAACTACAAATGTAAATTACTTGATCTAATCACATGAAGGTCTATGTCACACTAAAGGCCTGGAGAAGGATCAACTGCAGAAATGTTTTTTGATGCGACAATGATTGGCGATGCAGACGGTTCAGTATGCATCCCACGATTGGCGAAGTGGAAGATCTGCTATCTGCAGTATACACCAGTGATTTTCAACCGGGGTTCCGCGGAACCCCAGGGTTCCGCAAGCATCTGCCAAGGGTTCCGCAGCTGGCCAGTAAAAAATAAGCTAGCGTGTGAAGTCTCACCAAACAATGTCGTAGAAATACTCATCATAAAATATTTTGTTTGAAATTGCGTTTCTACGCGTTTATTTTTGCATAGACCAACTCTGTTAAATCATTTTTGCTGTTATAGTCTAGTCTTGGCATATTTGCATTTTTAGGAGCGTAGGCTTTCTACGCACGACATTAGGCTACTCAACTCCGAGGATAAGTGCATTATCGCAAATAAAGATGAAGGAAAGAAAAAACGCATTGATTAGGGTTAGGCCTATGGTTACGAAATCGTTTGACCATTTACTTGATGAATTCGATTTTTTAAACACTATGCTAAAGAAAATTAAAAAGACACGTATCTTTAATGAGGACGTCCACATAATAAATTTTTTCAGTTGGTATGGCGAGGGCTAAGCAGCCGTCGACGACCGCCTCGCCCGTCGTGTTACGTTAAATACAATAACGTACTGCTACCTGTTAATGTGGTCAAATTTAATAGGCTTATTGGTCATCTTTGCTTGCTTTGTCGTCCTCACAGGGGCTCTGCTGTGCTAGGAAAATGAGTCCGTAGACACCATGTAGCTTCAACCTCGCGTACGTCGCTAGACTGATGGATCAATGCATAGGGTTCCGTGAGTGACCTTCATGCTTGTGTGGCGGTTCCGCTGCAACAAAAAGGTTGAAAAACACTGGTCTACACTATTTACAAAAACAACTTGTGCAAAAAAGTTATAACTTACAATGTGAATCACATGGCAAAGTGTAGTTAAGTAAGTAAGAGACATTAACATGATGCTTAATGTAAAACTAATAGATGTTAGTATGTTACAACTTGAAACTTTCACATGTAATTTAAAACCATAGTGTAATATGAAATTACAAACTATATATCCATGTAATTGAATTACAAATGACATTAAAACCTAATGTAATTAATTTACAAATTACAGTTGTAATTTGTTATTGAATTACGTAATTGAATTCATGTAATTTTGTTACTGCCCAGCTCTGGCAGGACCCCTCCACAAAGGTTGATTTCTACTGTGGAGTGCTCTGGAGTACTAGCAGTGTATAGTTTAAATATGCTGTCTTGTTTGTGTACTGCACTGAGAGACTGAATGCAGTAATGTAGCCATGTTACAGAATCGTCTCTGGAATATATTTTGTCAGCATCGTTAAGCTTCAGAAGCTTGGTTGTGCTTTATGGCAGTATGGCACAGTGTAAAGTGCTGTAGCTTCATCTGTGTAAGCCTGAATAGAACATTAGTAGATAACTGGATGTTCAGATGTGATGGTTTACTGTTGCTCATGTGGTTACTACTAGTGTTGCTTCGGACTCAGTTTGACATCACTCGAGTTCATAATGGCTGGCGCAGTAATGGTTTTTGGTCAAGCTGTGCTTGATGCATGCAAGTGGTCAGTGGATTATTTCCTGTTCTCTCATGAGAGATTTCTCATTTCCCTACTTTAAACAGTTATGCTGAGTGTAGTCTCTTTTTCAAAGTTCTAGACACTTCATCATAGTGGCAAACTGTTATATTTGGACTCGACAATAAGTGCTGCTGCTTCTGTCTTTAACTGAACTGGATGGAAATTGTCTGCATCTTGAAAAATGAAAAAATGGTTGCCACTGTGTTCTTGACATTTTATTGTTAGCCACATTTACTCAAAGTTGAAGGTTGGGTTGGAACGGCATATTATTGTCGCATTGATCTAAAGAAAAACTTATCCAGTGGATATTATATAACGACTGTATACTGTATACCAGGTGGCGCAACGAGTATGTGCAGAAATTTTCACTTAAAACACTTCGATATTAGCCGTGATACAAACAAAATAGCGCTACAGCCCATGAAGCAATTTCTGCCAGCGGTTTATCATTTGCATTGCCGCTCGTATGCAGGCAAAAGTCACGTTAGGCCGAATTATCAGTAACTATCAGCAGAGTAACTATCAGCAGAAAAAGTACTGAATAGGTCCTCCATTTTTTTTGCCACTCCTGCTAGACGTGTTTTCCATTGCTATACGGCTTTTTGATTCTGCCTGTCTGATGATGACATATCATGCCATTTGCCTGAGATAACATTCTGAAGATCTCTGAATTCGCAAATGGTTCATGCCTTTTTTCGCAGACAAGTTGTTGCAAGGTATCCCAAACCGAATAATGTAGTAGATTGAAATCTGTTGAATGCGGTTTCCATTCCTGTGAGCTGACAAAGTCGAGTGTGTTGTGTTGAAAAAAATTTTTGAGTCACTTTGATGTGGTGTGATGATACGCTGTCTTTACATAATTAATTTTTTAACTTGCCTTACGTCATTAAGTGACACTCAGCGGAGTCATAAGTGAGGTCAGTGAAATTTATAAGCAAGTACAAGTACATATTGATTACAAATGTGCAAAAGGAAATTTATCTCCGTGAAGTACACGCGCCGTTATAGTTATGCAAAGTTTGGGACGTTTTTTTAGCACCACCCAGTATAAAATAACACGTTCGGGTCATAGTATACGAATGTTAGTGTGAGCGGCTGTGAACATTCCTGCGAAATTTTAGCATCCTAGCTTTTACCCATCGTAACCACCATCTAGTTGGTGTCTAAAGTTCACTTATGCCAGATTTTTAGGGTACAATAAAATACAGTATCGTACCTATTGGCATGCTGCCCATCAGTGCGCTGATCTTCTGAAGAGCAATTCCACGAACGTCAACATCCATGAAATCGCTGTTAGTCGTCTTCCACAGACATTCCTCCGCCCTTCAGAGCTCTATTAAAGATTCTATTAAAAATTGTGCGCAACTTCTTGCAGCGTTTGTTGCAAGTTTTATTGCAGTTGTAATAGGGGTTTAAGTTTCAAAATGGCAAAAAAATGTGTACTGCAGCCGTATAGCATTAAGAGTATCCCACTCAGTTGGCAGGACGGGTGTCGTTTGTCAACATCTGGTCTTTATCAAATAGCTCACCCGTGCACACTGTCCAGAGGCCTAAGCATTGCAGCAATATTAATAGGCTAGTGATCTGTTAGTGATGATGGCAAACCAGCCCTGGACAATGTCGCTAACTCGGCGTGATCAGAGTCGCAAAGGAGGGCTTTACCGCCAACCCTCAGAAATCTAGGAGCATCGAAAATTAGAAGCAGAAATTGGGATCACGAATACCTATAATAGTGATGGTCCAAATATTGATTATTATTGTCTGTTCATTACGTCACCAGTACAACTGGAACCGTCATATTCTAGGTCTATATACGAGGTGGATTCCAAAAAGTTTGTAAACTGATATAGTTGACCGTTCGAGATGTGCATCATTATTTTGCAACTTTGCAACGAATATGACATTATTGTAACTTATGACGTAAGATCAAAGTTAAAATCACCACCTATGATAGCCTGCTTAGCATCACTAGTTTCAATAACCTGCTCAATCATCATTAACAGATCCACAATCTCAGTTTCATGACTCACTTTGTCTTTACACACAGGAAAGTAGACATTTATGAGTAATGTACTACCCAGCTTTACAATCACGAACTGTTCCTCGATCTTTATACACTGAAGCAAGTGAGCATAATGCTTATTAATTAATACTCCTATGCCTCCAAATGGTCTACCCTTAAGAACACCCTTTGTGGAAGCATTACCCATAGGAGACGATGCAATACAAACATAGTCATTATGCACATTACTTAACTTATGTACATCTTGCTCCAACAACCAATGTTCTTGAATCATTATAACGTCCTGTGATGCACATAAATCAGCCAGATAAAAATGACCCTCATTAAAACCATGCAAATTAAAAGACCATACACATAGCACCGCCATTGTGATGTTTAAAAATACACTAAAACAGACTAGCATTAAACATCACTCAATTTTACGATCACGAAAGTACCAGTCATGTAGTTCTGCCCCGGCTGGCCATATGCTCTTGTCATAGAACACAGAAGCTGAGTCGACTGAGCAAGAAACCATAAACGCCGCCATCGTGAAGACTTGACCCTTCTTGGCTTTCAACTTCTTACATCTAGGTTCAAGAACCCTAGAGGATGTCAGCAGTGACTGGAGATCTTCCTCGGTGGTATCAATGTGCAGGCGCCCAACATGAGCAAACAGACGCTTCGGCCTTGGAACAGCCTTGACTTTAGACTGGTCAGTGTTTGACACCTTCGCACCATTTCCAGTAAGAACATGATGACTGGTTGGCACCTTCTTCTTGGGTTTCTTCTCAACTACCGTAAAGTCACCTGCCTCCAGAGAGCTAGCAAAATCAGCATAAGTACGCCCTGCCAGCACCAACTCAGACTGTTTGTCAGTCATTTTTGTCACATCAACCGCTGCCATACCTGGGACGATAGATGTTGCAGCATTTGGAATGACAGATGCAGTTGTGGTGCCAGCCGATGCTGAAATCACTGTTACCAGCCGTTCCACCTTTGCCTCCAGCGCCTCAGTGCGGTTAACCACCATACACAAATCAAGAACATCCGACTTCAATGGTGGCACGCGCTCCAGGTTGGCCGCCAGTCACGAACACTGGCAACGATTCCATCATTTGCTGTTCGTCAACAAAGTTGACAACACCCATTATGTCATCAAGATCGAGTTTCGCCTTATCATCAGATTTACGTCGACTGACGCATCTCGGCGCACCATTCACCTTCAAATCGTTAACAGACTTGAAAACAACATCCTTGGCATCAGCAATCTCGCCACCGTCATAGAACGTTGCCATCACAGCCTTGATGTTGTCCACTGGCATCTTCCCATATTTCGTCATCACGTAACATAGTGGCTCCGTCACCATGACGGTTCTTGCTGCCATTCTTTTATCACTTTATTTGACACTTTATTCTATTGTGAGACTCTAAACTGCCTAATAAAAAACGCACAAGCATAAACACCATAGAATAGCTATGAACGTTGCAGTATTTTTTGTTTGATTTTAGTCAAATTTTTGCCAGTGTGCAAAAATTTAACCATAATACAATGCTGTTTTGTCATTTAAGTTGCCAATTTAAAAATTAACTTTTTAAAGTTGTTATTATTAGTCAACTGTACTTAAATAATGTTCGAGCTTATGGCATGGTGGTCGTTTGTCATCATCTGTTTTTCTGTTGGTCACAGATGTATTGTGGCTAAACAGTGCTAGATAGGGCCTAGGTTGCCATTGATCATTAATAGGAAGTCGCATACTGGCTTTCAAATGACATGAAAATCGATGACCTTGGATGACCTTGAAGGTCACTGACAACCAGTACAGTTGGCTATCCTAGTGACAGGTGGGCATCTTGTTTGGTTTCTTATCGTCAGGTACACAAAACAGTCATTAATAGTTGTATTCTGCTGCCAGAAATCTGTACTTGCTTTGCTAAACTATTTAGTACCTGGTAAGTGAGAAATCAACATTATGTTTTACTGTGAACTTTTGATTAGAATTTAGGCATCATTTGATACCACCATTTTTCTGCTTTTAATGACAATAAAGTATGTAGCGGAATGTTAGCAGAATGCATTTGGAGTTGAGAGCGTAAACCTTCACTTAGGACAAGTCAATGCCAATGCAGTGCTTTGGATTTGCAGTTAACTTTGTGAAAATGGTGCTATATCCAATTGTTTTAGATTGACATTTAGATTTAAACCGAACAACACCTACACGGAAATTGTTGGCATTTGGTGGATATAGTAAAACTGCTACAAAACCGGTGGCATTGGATTGGTGTGAAATCCTGTAGTATGGTGATTAGCAGCTATCTATAGTCAACCTTATATACCTTACTGAGTCTTCTAGATACAGCACATGGTCACGATCACAACATGGATGCATTGTAGCCACTCTGCAAAACTCTAAACAAATGAATATATGCTGTTTATCTTGCTGACATGACAGCACGGAATGCTCAGCCGAGACATTTGCACGATCCTGATCACACGATCTATGTTTTTGAACAGTTATTTTTCTTTTCTGAGTACAGTGCATCAGGGGCTGTTTTAGCATTGGTGCACTATACAAATTGTTTATTCTGCTTTCTAACTTCAGTATCACAGCATCAGCCATTTCGTTAGACTAGATTCATTGATGTTTGCCGTCAGAATGCCAGCCTAGTGTTACTTAGATGCAGTTCAACTGTGGTTGTATCGTCATAATACAGCTTCTTTGGTGGTCTAGCAGCAAATGTGGAACTATCTTCGCTTTCTGCGTACCACCTCACTACTAGACACTGTTGTTTGCTCTGGTACTATTGACATTTCATCCATGAGTATCGTCGATGATGGAGACTAAGGCAGTTGGTGGATATATAAATATATAGCCAAGGTCCTTAGATCGTCATTTAAGTACAGACAATAGTTGACACGTTATCGGTCTTTTTATACCGCTCAGATGTTTACTTTCATGGCACACTCTGCTACAGTTAAAATTCAATGATGCTAATGAAATTGCATTGATACTGTGCAACACCCTGATATCAGTACATCGACTCATGGTCTTTCGTGTTTGACAGACAGATTCCGAATGCTTTCCCCAAACTACGCAGCATCTTAGTCTCTGGTCTCACAGGATTCTGATGTCATCACCCAGTCATGGGCTTTGTAGGCTGCTGCAAATTAGCATTTGCAGATTGACAGTAGCTGGTTCTTGCCATGTTGTGATGTAGAGCCATTTGTTAATATAAGGTTTGTTCTTGTTCAAGCCGTAAGCAAAGCTTAGGCCAAAAATGCCACAACGGCCTGTATATCACACATACATGTGGAAACTGCTTTCCAGAACCAAATGATGCTGATAAGGCTATATGATGAATTTGCTCTTGTGTTGGCTTGCAACGTGTCAGCTTAGCAAGGGCTTAGTTTCAGACAGCGTGTCTATGTGGGTGCCACGGTCGTGCGTGCATATGGCGTCGAACATTCAAACATTTTCAAATGGATATATCTCAGCAACCGAGCATCAGATCCACTGTGAGTTTGCTTCTAAGGTATGTATTTAGGGCAGGCAAATCCAACGGTCACGTGACTGATAATGTCACATGACCCTAACAGGTAAAATATGTGACCCCATATTGAGGCCGTTTATCTCTATGACCGTGCAAGATATATGCACAATCAACATTGATCACGAATAGGAAGCTGGTGATCGGTCACGGGGCCTTTGATCAAAGTCTTAACAAAACTTGCTTTAAGTGACTCTTGTTGTCAGACAGTGTGTCTTTGTGTGTCTTCAACTCTGCATGTACTGTCTGTCTGTCACAGTCTGTCTACAAAACTGCGATCACTAGTAGTCGCAAGCTACATTGCCTACTGGCTTGTCATACTGAAATAAGCAGGAAAACTATCATACACATATACGCAAATATTTCCGTTTTTTCTGCGAGCATACTTTTTGATTATACACTGCTGTGGACGCTACTGTTTAGTGCCTCCATTAGAAGTCTTCTAACTCCCAAGTACAAGAATTGAACAAGAGGCTCACTTTGTTTGTCGCAACTGTGCAGCATCCAAATTGCGATGTGCAGCATTTCCTCTTTATTCGAGTGTTATGTGATTGTGACAGAAAACAGCTCAGTTCAGGCATTAGTTTTCTTGTCTCTACTGTTCCGATAATGAATTTTGTCATTTGTCAACACATCTGTGAACACCAGTGATTTTTGCAATCTGCAGAAATGTGCAGCATGAGACTTGTCTGGCAGTAGTGTACGAGTATTAGTGTCAGTGCTAGCTGATAGTTGTCCTGGAAGTGTTAAGCAAACAGAGTTCAATTCTTCATCACAGGCTGAACGGTAGTTCAAGCCCTGTGTTAACGGCGACTTCTTTTTCCTATGGGAAAGCCAAAAATTTGCCCCTACAGAATCAAAACCCCTGATGCGATTGAGATAAAATTCGGCAAGGTTGATTACATCGGTGAGGGGACCCGTTGTGCAAAATTTTATGCAAATCCCTCCAAGGGGGGCTTCTCGGCAAATGGGTGAAATATAAGCAACAATTTTTATTTATATATGCCTTTTTTCTTTCGTTCACTCACAGGTCAGACCTTTTAAGGGATTTTTACGCTTAATGCGTCAAACGACGCTGTTCTGCACAAGGAAGTGCCTTTTTGGGGTTAGAAAATTAAAATTTAATATTAAACGTATTTATTCACAAAAATATAAAAAAATTACAATGGCGCCTATGGGGAAAATTAAGCAATTATTTAAACGTTCATAACTTTGGCTGTATATAAGATAGAGTCGTAATTTTTGGTTCTAGGGTATGGTTTGCAGGGATGGCCAATCTAATGGTGTTATTTAATTTTACCCCGGACCCTCCCTGGTTGCCATGGCAACGAAATTTGGGACAAAATTGGTTATAACTCAGTCTGTGTAAGAGATATCTGCGAGATTTTTGCGTCTATAGGGGGGTTTTCGGGGTTGGGCCATTGAATGCTGCCAATCGCATTTTTCACCGACTGGCCCCCATTGCCATGGCAACGAAATTTGGGAAAATTGGCTATAACTCGGTCTGTGTAAGAAATAACTGCGAGATTCATGCGTCTATAGAGAGGTTTTCGGAGATGGGCCATTGAATGCTGCCAATCGCATTTCCCCCCAATCGACCGCCTTTACCATGGCAACGAAATTTGGGACAAAATTGGCTATAACTCGCCTTGTGTAAGAAATATCTGCGAGATTTTTGCGTCTATAAGGGGGTTTTCGGTGATGGGCCATTGAATGCTGCCAATCGCATTTGTTGTTCGCCTATGCAAGCATGTCACATGAACAGTGGTGAAGCTCGTTGTCAGCTAAATGTCACCTCGTTGTCATTGAATTATGTCAATCAACCTACAATCTCCTGCAGTGTTGTCTGCCTCCCGAAGCATTCTAACTGCAAACTAAAGGAATGTTTAACTACTAAGGGTTTTGTATTTGTAAGTACTGGTAGAAGTCTGTATGTATCTTCACTTTGTTATGTGGTATTAGCTAAGTCTTATCAGTAGAATACTTTAAAGTATTTACATGTAAGTTTGCATCCATTATTGGAGAAAATGCTGATAATTGCATGCATAAACAAAGCCCCAGAAGTACATATTCTATTGTGTTCAAAGGTAATTAAAACAAATAATGGTAAACTTTGTCGTGTGTGTAGTATTTTTAGTCTGTAACAATTACTTTTCATCCTGGAACAGTTAATTCTGCCTAAGCAACAAGATATCTTGGGCAATTGCACACATCTAGAAGGTAGGATGTGGTGGTTACACACATGGTAAAATGTTTGCAGAATGTTGTTAATCACTGACTTTCCGTTGCTAGGCCATGGACATTATGATAAAGTTTATTCGCCATGACAGGCAGTACAAACAAAAAAGCCATGCAAGACAATGTAAGAATAGACAAATCAGTGAGTCCAGATATGACAGTAAAAACCAAAAAAAATAAACTACTAGGCCTACTTAAAAACTAATTACTTTTTACTGCACAGCTAAAATATTCAAATATTTTGTGATGGATGTCCTGTTCAGTACAAATGTCAATCATAACGTCGATGACGTGATGGTTTTAAAGTACTGCAAAACAAGATGGCTCACATTGTGAAAAATGTGTTATAAGGCCTTTCTAGCTGTCCAGCGAAAATATTTTACATTTTTTGCAAAAGTTTTATGTGCCTCTTACCACTTCCTGCCTTCAAGTCATGCTCAGTATTCCTACATTGTTTTGTAACAATTTTGCAAATGTTGTAAAGCATGAAAACATTTTTGCAGATGCTGTAAGCGTTGTAAACTGATTGCATGTAAAACAAAACAAAACTTATGTTTGGTTACAAGTGTGACCACATATAAAACTTCACTATTCGCCGCATAATCAAGTGCATACTTGCAACTTGCAGCAGGAGCAAATAAGAACAAATGTCAGTCAAGCCAATATCGCAGAAACAGTAACAGTAACAGCGACATCGTAATAAAAACAACAGCAATGAGCAAAAAAGATCCACTTTTTCGATGCAAGAAACACGTCCAGTATATCTTGTATACACTTTATGTCTTATCGCTTAGAAACTCCTCAACTCGACCCTCTATTTGCAAGAACTTACGAAGACCAATCATTATCAGTTTCAGAGTTTCCAGCTCATACGCTTTGCCGTCATTATGTTGAACTTCACACAAGAAACGCGGTATAGCATACTGTTCAGTGTTCATCGGAGCAAAGGGAGTGTTGATATATACGCCACAGTTACTCGCACCATCCAAGCACTAACAATTACGTACGTCGCACCATTCACCAAACAGAGTAAAAAGGGGATGTCAGACGAACGACAAAGTCGGCCAACTTTTGTGGGCGTGGTTGAGTTGCCCAACAAAATCGGCCGAAAAAAATCGTTGAACCATGACACACGGCCGATAGTTTTGTCTGCTGCTTCATACGTTATCAGCTAGCACAACAGCCGAATGCAAATCACAAAATAATACTTGCATCACTTTTTTTCTGCATCTAATGAACGAAAATAATAACAAACACAATAAATAACTAAAATAAATATTCATCTTCCATTGTAAACAATCACCATGGCAACATAAACAAAATTTGTTGTCCGATATACGAAAAGTTGGCTGACAAAATCGTCGAAGATAGAACATGCTCTATCTCGGCCGACAAAATCGGGCGATTTTTGCATGACACACGACAGATTTTTGTCGGGCGATTTTGTCGGCAGATAAAATCGGCCGATTTTGTTCTTCGTCTGACATCCCCTTAACAGCCTACAGTGCTTTTCCTCTAGTAGACTTCAGAATACGCGGCATTTGCAATGCAAGACCATTGACAGGTACTGCCGGTAAAATGCAACCATTATCAGATGCTTTGTCAGTCTGTATGCAATTCATAACCAACAAAGCAATCTACAATACTTAATTACATATATTAAATAAATATATGGCCTATGCAAGCGAACCAAAGCAATGCATTAATGCATTGCAATGCCGGCTCGGACGTCGCCCGGTCAAACAAGGTCCGCGATACCAGCTGAGCAATCGGGGTTGGGTCAATAAATCAGCTACCGAAAGAAAACTCAAACCATGCGCACATATGCTTACAGTTGGAA
>Ga0209367_1002865_pt1 | contig 23106 bp, 15 predicted proteins | sample WorMetLIZISLAND2_FD_187412 | JGI IMG/M metagenome (GOLD analysis project Ga0209367, IMG submission 187412) | Marine gutless worms symbiont microbial communities from Max Planck institute for Marine Microbiology, Germany - Olavius geniculatus... ... | reverse complement strand
TCCAACTGTATCGTACCTACATCCAACCAGTCTTATTATATGGCTCTGAAACATGGGCCCTAACACGAGCCTTATTAGACAAGGTTGATGCTTTTGACAACATCTGCCTGCGTCGTATTCTCCGTATACCATACGTGGATCATGTAGCCAACGCCACGGTTCGACTTCGAGCTGGCTCACCGCCGCAGCTGTCTCAGCTGATTCAGAGAAGTCGGCTTCGACTCTTCGGTCACGTGGCAAGGATGGATGCGTCACTTGACATCTCCAGAGCACTCAAAACGTCAGTCCGGGGTCTGCCCGTAGAGTGGAAGCGCCCTCCCGGACGCCCTCGCCACACGTGGCTACGTACCCTGGGAGCAGATCTCCAGCCTCATAATCATGGCCTCAACTCGGCTTGGAGATGCGCCCAGGATCGAGAACACTGGAAGCACCTCGTGGAAACCGCTACGCTCCAGCTCGGGGCATGCGCTTGATGATGATGATGATAGACAATGTATAGTAGTATAATTTCAGCTGGCTGCCACTGCCACCGCTTACAGTGAAGAGCTTCTGTTCTCGTGTCTCATTGAACAGACCAGTAATAAGCCTATAAGCTGTAATTTACAGCCACGTTAATGTTTTCCGCCACTACAACATAAATCGCAATTTCGCCCAATTTTCAGTAATATTCGAAGAAATAAGGTGTATTTATGCCTAGGTCATTGGTTGTCTCAATTATCAGCGAAACAAGTCATAAAACGTCGCGTTTAAAAAGTATCCAGAATAGGCCCTACAGCTTTCTCATCGCCATCAAAATTTTTTGTTATCAAACACATTCTGCAACACTATGGTATGACAGCAGATGTAAGTAAATTTAAACAAAACAACTAATTTGCTACTATTTACCAGTAGCACTTCGACTTTTGCACCTACTCTATTACTGTTTAAATATCCATCATTTTCACACTTACTGTTTAACGTTTAATAAAATTTAAAATTTTTAAAATTCAAAAACCTATGTTTGTATTTTAGAATAAAAACAAATTAAAACGACTTTAACTTATAAACGTGTATTACAGCTATGGACGGACCGGTAGTATCCGAGGATGTAGCGGAATAGAGCCGGGTCGCGGTCAAAGAAGTATTCTCCTGCGACTGAGTCGTAGAAGTAATCTCGTTCATCGGAGCCTAGCAGCGTGTCTGGGTACTTCTCCAACGTGCGTCGCATTGTCTCGAACGTCTGTCCGCTCACGTTGATTCGAACCTGACAACATCGCAACACCGATACTGGCTTCAAACGTAGCCCCCTGTAATAAGACCGGTCAGTAATAATGATACCGGTAATACAATTACAATTTGTAAAGCGCCGTAACGGCCTAAACAAGAGCGTCATTTAGGGGGGGGGGCGGTGGAGGGGTCTACGGATCCCCAAAAATATATGATTTAATTTTTTTCCCTGTAAATCGTACCTTTGAACCACTGTTATTGCTGCAAAAGCAATAAGCCTACATTACATAGACTGAAAACCCTAGGATTACTGAGTCCCCAAATGATTTACTGAAATGACGCCACTGGTCCTAAAATACAGAGGCGCAGTTAAGTTACATTACGCATAAATGCGCAGTAAGAAACTGAACAGTTTTCAGTTTTTCCCTAAAAATCTTTACAGAACCATACAGTCGAACATTGCGCGGCAAAGCGTTTTAAACTGAAGCTTCATCGCTCCTAGACAACCACCGACAAATGACTAATCCGGCAAATCAGTTGGCTACATCTCGAGTTCTCGACGCTGGTGAGCTGAAAACGCTGGAGGTGTTTCATCATTGCAGCGACCAACGCTAAGAATAAAACAGGACAGTTTATGGAATTGTGCAGTTATTGCAAAAAGTCTTCTAAACACGTGCTTATGATATGAGTTTACGCATATTGATTGAAACTATAGAATCGCCAGTTACCTTGCCACATGACATACCTTCTCATCAGTATGCAGCTGCTCGGCTGCAAGGCGGGTCGGCGGAATGGAGTTCTGAGCGACAGGCACCCAGCCAATCGCCGTCGCCCTTACAAACGGTAGCCATGACGACACTGACGCCATCGCGTGCACCTGCCTACGTCACCGTGACGTTATCACAACTGCACGGCAAACAACGACAAATTTATAGCAGCGAAATGATCAATGTTACGTGCATGTGAGCTGCTCACCATAGGCCTATGTGAATTTAGATCCAACTAAGGAACAAGTCTTAAGGGAAGGGCGCTAGGGCAGGTGTATGTATGTATAATGCGCTAATGTGTCAAAACGCACCCGTCATGCCATTTTGTAAAGTCATATGATGAATAGACGTAATAATGTAAAAACGTTTATCAGACAAGCGACTGCAGACTAATTGAGACCCAATTATGCCTGCATTTTGCCAATGGTTTGTGCCTTGGGTGCTTAGACGCATTAGTTAGGGGCCTACTCGTAACTTTACTGCAACGTCACCCTGAAAACAAGCCTAGCAGTTGTTTAACGTGCCCAAAATTAATACAAGTGCAATTGCCAGGTGCTAATCATAATAGTGCCCCTGCGAGTATGACAAATAAATGACGTCAGCATGACGTCAGATTGATTGACAGTTTGTCACTGGATTCACTGAGGTAGATATTATCGTATTTGGCTTCACCAAATTGGCATTAAATGTTGAATGCAAGTCGTGGCAAATTTAAACGAAAGCTGCTGTCTAAACATTTAGCTGCGTAAAGAGTAGAAAAATTAATCTAGAGTCTACACACAAATGTAACAGTCGAGAGTGGCACAAAGTTTTACTGGTTCATCGTGCATTTAGGTTTATATAAGTATAGTTACAACTAATTTGATAAAGCCTCGCCGGATAAAAACAGACTCCTAAAAACAACCCACGTCGACGATGAAAAAGACGATAGTCAATCTGATTCCGGTGGCAAACCACAAAAATGGTAACCAGTAATATTATTGTGTTATAAGTAGCAGCCGATTGACATGAGCTAATTACACAGCAGCGCAGTCTGCGAAAATGCACTTCAGATAGTAACAGACAACTGAACCAACTACGGTATTGCTAGCAGACATACCACCGCTCAATACGTCATACCAACCATGCACATAGCTGCCATCTTGCTAAAGATATGCAGTAGGCTACGCGATAAGCTTGAACAGTTATCGGCCGGTCCTGGGCCAATACCGACGTATGCTAAATGAATTGTTTCAAATTGTTTTTGGTGTGCATGGTTTGAAATTAATTTCTTTCGAAATAAAAGTATTTCTCAGTGACTATTAGCGCTATTATGCATTATAGCGCTTTAGAATTGTGCACATTTGTTTATTTTATTTATATGAGAGGCGGCGTCGGCAGCAGTAAATTATTAGCAACGTGCTCAAGCACGGTTGCTAGCAGGGTGAACGCGTGGGGTCGTCGTTTCTCTGCATATAGCACCAGACTAAGGCGTCTGACAAGCATAAATAGTACTAGGACTACTTACTGCCGACAGACAGCCAGGGTCTGTACTGCTGCAGACGCTGCCAGCTGACGACTGTCAGAACGTGCAACGAATGCGCTGCCTGGAAACAATGGCAAAAAAACTGGAGCCGTCAGATACAGAGCAGCATGCAGACAGATGTTGGTGCATGTTCATCATAAGATACAAATAGCTCATGAATTAGAGTTTATTACCGATCGTCTCTTAATAAATGCTTACAAGCCAGTAGGCGAAATCGCTGTCGACGCGGCAAGGTGTGAACGCATGACCTGCGGACAGGACGACAAGGCGACGGACGGACAGATACGCCTACAGAAACTGCCTGAATTTAAGGGCATGCTTAAGCTTGTGAGTTGCCAACCGATATAATTACCTCCGCCAAGGAGGTTATGTTTTTGCCAGACTTTGTTTGTCTGTCTGTTTGTCTGTGTGTTAGCAAAATAACTCAAAAAGTTATGGACGAATTTTTTCTGAAATTTTGAGGATATGTCGGGCATGGCATAAACTACAGGTGATTCAATTTTGGGGGCAATCCGGCAGCAATCCTGGATTCTGGATCACTTTAAAATTTTCGTTACCATTGCGTTAAAGGGGGCATACGGGAACCGCTGGCAAAGCGAAGATGGTGACGCCACCTAGCGAATAGCATTGCCTTGGCGGAGGTACCTGCGAGCTATGATTGCTTTCTAGTTAGCGTGTGTTTCGATTAGTTTTATACGAGTTTTCGTTTACAATACAATATTTGCTGTTACGTTGATAGACAAAGGCCAACAAAGCTTTAAAGAAATTGCAGCAGCTTGAGTATTTTTCGAGCCACAGTGGCGTCGTTGCAGAGAAAAGGCAAAGAAAGACAATTGCACCTTAAATTTTAAGCTGTGGGAAATTTTCGAAAAATCTTTTTAGGTTGAAAAACTTTCGTCCAAAAGTGAAAAAAAATTCCGCTAAAAACTTCCATTTTGGAAAAATTCAAAAACATTCAGAATTTTTTTTAGCAATTCAACGAAAATTTGCAGTTGTCTCTCGAAATGCTGTCGGAAATCTGCAGTGTCTGTCGAAAAATTGCAACTTTTTGTTCCGCTCACTTTTTTAACCCACGCCGCCGCTGCCGAGAAAAACTGATCGACTGAACCGTCCATCATCAGTTGACAGCTCGTCCGTAAACTGCCAGAAATATCTGGGTTTAATATCGTGCTCTACTTCCGTCAGGCTGACACAAGCGGAGAGGCAATAGTCTCTCTTACAAGTACGCCTATGTTGCCATCGCCCTATCTTTCAACGAACACGCTACGCGAGTTAACAAACGCAGACACGCGCCAGTTAGTTCCGGTGCTGCTGCTGCTGCTGTTGCTGCTGTTACGACGTATGATAAATGGCTCTATAGGGATGTAGTCAAAATCACGCACGTTATAACTTATGATGGTTTCAGTATTCAATCAATCAATCAAACTACTTACGAAAATGGCAAGTGGTCAATAAGATAAAACGTAGGTTTAAACCAAAACCTAAGAAAAAAGTCTTATTTAATGTCCGAATTCATAAAGACATATAGACCTAAATAAGTGACTAAACCCTCAATGAAACAGTAAATATTTTAAGCTCTGTTTAAAAGACGCAGTGCTAGAGAGTTGCTGAAAATTATTCAGCTTGGACAATGGGTGGGTTTTATCCCTGTCAAACAGCAAGTTCTTACTACTTAAATGTTAAAATTTTATCATACAGGTAAATAATGTTCAAGTTTATCGTGTCACTTAAATTTGACTGTAGACAAAGTTACTGCACAATAAAACGGCAATTTGTTTACTTTTTTCAATTGTCATTGTGTTTTAAAGGTTTTGTCGACAGCCTGTCAAGAAAACTTTCATGCACATAGGTGATTATTATTTAACAGTCTACATACCTGTGATGGTGGTATTCATAAGAAGTTTTCCGCCAGAGCTAGATTCGGAAACAGGGCTCTGTCGTTCACACGTAGACGATGACGATGTAGCTTTGCTCCACTCAGCGTCGAGTTACGTTTAACTGTATATGGCATTATCTCGTCTTGTTTTCCTGGTACTTCGATCTGTCCAGTGGAGAAAGACGGCTACAGCGTTCTAGTTTTAGTCTGACCGTGGTCCAAAACGAAAATTACACAATACTGAAATTCATCACAATCTAATCAAAGTATGCGAAAAATAATCAGCTTTCCACGTCTGTTTCGCTGAGTCATGTGACCGTCGAACTTGGTCCGCCACATTTTGCATGCGGGTACAAGAAAAAGGAAATGTAATAAATGTATTTTTCGAAATGTAGATTTCCTGAGGTAAAAAATGTATATAAAAGTTACTGATAATAATAACTCAGACTATGTTGCGGTCGAAGTCGGTCTGAATCCGCGTCTGTTAAACTTACGTGGAAACTCGCGAAGAGACACATCATGAACGCATTAACGACGATTTGTTAAAGCGTTCCTAGAGACGAATTTTCAACTTCTTTCGTTAAAAATTGCTGATAATAGCTCTAACTGCGTTGCGGAACACGCGATCGAAGCCGGTTTGAGTCAAGTTCGAGTCGGTTAAGAAGTCGCGAAAAATCAAGACACGTCAGTCAAGAACGCACGCGCGCATTCAAGACGCCAACTCGTGCTGCGATGCAATGATAATCAGATATCGTGATCATCAGTAGGCCTATATGTACATAGGTGTAGGTAGCTCGACCTATACAGCAGTCGCTTACGCCAATCAGCAGCTTTTCTTGTCTCCGCTGCTGCAGCTGCTACTGCACTTGCACCGACAGTCGTGATTGGCCAACGTCAGCTGCGCGTTTCGATACAGACTTCACTTTTTCCACTCGACTTTTTTGTCGTAGTTTAACAGCAAACCTAGTTTGCGATGTGTGCTTACTAACTAAAACGAGAACGTCGTACCTCTGTTTGAAAAGTTGACATTTTTGTTAGCCTACTTACATTAAAATTATTATCTCGAACGAACGTATCAGATATCAATACTACACGTTCATGCTTGTATTGATATTTTGCAATTACTTTTTTAAAATATGATACAGATTATTTTAGAATGAGGTAAAAATTTATTAACTCCGCCAAAAAACGTCATGTTCTTTGCGCTGTCTGTCTTTCTGTGTGGTTGTTTGTGTTTGTTTGTCCGCCAGTTTCTTTTCAGAAAAAATATTAAATGAAATACGATAAAATATGTTTACAAAGTGTGGCGTGGGCCAAGAAAAATGATTATATTTTTTTTAATCAAAATCCGGGAAACTTTTGATAGATACGCGTCGCAGTCTGTATGTATTACTCCCCAAAATGAATAAAAATAGATTCACAGAAATAGCAGAAAAAAGCCCGTCGACGCACTTATGCATTCTCAGCAGTCAAATCAAACTACCGCATCAAATGATTTCGGCATCACACGATTTCGTGCGACGGCGCGGCTTCCTTGAGCATGTACACGTTCGACGATCAATATAAATTTAAGCTTGCAAGATTCGGGCAGATCATTAGCAGGCGCATACGATGGTTATTTACAGTTACAGGCGACGTAACAGAGCGATTATGACCAGCGTATTATTTGATTTATACTGCAATTAGAGAGAGCCGCTGCAGGAGAAATGTGCATTGATCCGTACGTCGTTATGGGTGCTGTATGTCAACGGCCCGTACGGCCGTGCGCAACATGGGCTCAACGCTATATAGCAGTTCCGTGCAATCTTGGCGCAACATTCACTTCTGTTCAAAGATCACATGATTCGATTTAAATACTGTCCGCGGTAGCGACGACTGCATTGTGTTTCGTTGATTTTTTAATCTGTAAACACGTTAACTCACGAACAGCGGCACTTAGTTTGATGAAATTTTGCACGAACATGTATCTAGACAATCTTTAAAACTTAGTTAAATTTCAAGGTCACAGGTCAGCGGTAGAGGTCACATAGTTTTTGTGCATTTTTTTGTTGTCCGAGGTTTGACCGCGTTGTGCGTCGTAGGACCTACCACCTGCTATAAGCATCTGCTAAAGCGCTTAATGTCTTTATCTTCAACTATCTCTTCTACTGCTGCTGCTGCTCCTGATAATGAGGATGATGTCACTAATGTGACGACGTCGATCTTCAATGCGGATGTGTCGCTCAGTCGCTGCCGGTTTTATATCCGGCTGTCATCTACGTTTAACGATCGTCAATAAATAATGAATAATCAGATGAGTCGTTGCACAATAACCACGGCCTAACTGCCTTTGTGGTCATGACCTCTGGACTCGTTGGGCAGCTGCAGCTGGGACTGTCAAGTGCTATAAGCCTAGTCTCAATAAGCCGCACTGCTAGTCTTACACGTCCGTTTGTCTGTCCTGGACGGACTTTTAACTCAAAAACAAAAACACATGAAAAACAAAGTTAGTGTGAGTGTTCCTTCTAACAGAATCATACTGTGCCAAATTTCACTGCAAAAAGTTAGAAGTAGAGAGGTCAGGGTTGCGGTTGCGAGGGCTCTAGGCGCACGGGACGGCCGCGTAATGTCGACACTCGGCCGACTCAACTTTTCATTTCCACTTTTACGCTATCTCGATAGGCTACATTACGAGCCTTAATCGTCCGTCTGTCTTGTACGGGCTTTTAGGTTAATATTTTACTTCAGCACCTTCATCAGAAGAGTCGAAATGAAAGCTGCAGGGGGCCTAGTTGTTTAATTACAGACTAGCGGAAGTCAGAAACTGATGTAAAACAAAACCAAAAAATACGAACAACTACATACTAAACAGACATACGAAAAACACGTGTTTTAGTAAAAAAAAGCAAATAAATTTGTACTTTGTACTTGGATTTAGAACAAATTCCTAAAAAGTGGTGACGATATCCCATTGTGACTGCCTATATCCTATATAGGCCTGCTGATGGTAGGCCCATTTTAGAATCTGTGCACATTTAATATCAGCAAGTACCGATTAACGAAGGCCTATATAATTAAATGAGTTAGATTAATTAAATCAGTGGCTTCTGATAAATTTGTCAGAGCCCAGCATCTCGTGAGCTATATTGCACTGAATGCACTGTGGCATCTAGTACGAAGAGCGCTCTAAGCTGTCATCCGCGCGATGCGTTTATTAATGTTTATAGTTGTGCTTCTCGGTGACGTCACGCATTACTCCGGCAATGTATAAGTAATTGATGTACGCTACATGCAAGCGATGTAGGCCTATGCCACAGGAAATTTAGGCACGTAACCCAAATGTTTTCCTAGAAGTAGGTAGCAGACGTTGTGGCCCGTACCGTAAGCTAATTCCCTGCGTAACTATACTTTACAAGTGGCCACAATACAGCAACATCTGCTAGAGGAATGCAGGGACAAATGGACAAACAACTTGCGTTGGCAATATTGTGCTCTTCAGCACGCGGTATCGAAACGTTGTCTTCACTTTACAACGAAACTGAAGCAGATTTTTATCAAACACGTCAAGAATTCACTAAATACGGCCATACGCTACTAATCGACATAAATAATGTTTACGCACACCTATTGCACTGAAGAGCAAAAAGCCTCCTATGACGTTTAGCTACATGTACGGCCTACTTATAAAAAAGCAAGCTGCTTGTAGCTGTAAGCTTGGGAGAATCGACTATGACACGAGTTTAGGACTGCAGTGTTTACTCTTCAATGATTTTGACGATCGCCAAACAACCAAAAATGACAGTTTATACAGTATACACCGCACCAGCAAAACCAAAAATTTTCAAACTTAATATTATACACCGTGGTCCATAAAAACGTGCTACTTATTTTTTTTGTATAGCTTCGTGCAGCATGGGCCGATTTTAATAATTCTTGGCCTGCAACATCAGGAAGAAACGACGCAAATGACTTTCCTTTTGGCCACCTCACTTTAATACTGTCGCTACAATACCTTGTGAAATGCAGGTTGTTGAGCCTGCTGTTTGCAAGTGTCAACGTTTGCCGCTTGCATTCGCGCTGGAGGAAGACATTTTGAACATATGCTGTAATAGAGGATGTGATGTGACACGTGTGACTTTTTGAGATACAATGGGAGTTGTCAATCGTGTTTGCCGCTTTTCAGTTAATAATTTCGGAGCCGACGCGTGCGCTATCCAGTATGAAATCATCGTTGCAAAAAGGCCAAACTACGACTTTTGCATTTCACAAGGTAGTGTAGACATTATTAAAGTGATGTGGCCAAAGCTAAAGCCATTTGTGTCAAGTTCTTTTCTGATGTCGCGTGCCAAAAATTATTAAAATCGGCCAATGTTTCTCGAAGCTATTCAAAAAATAAAAGTGACACGTTTTTATCGACCACGGTGTAGTTAGGAAAGCTGAGTCAGTGTCGAAAGTCGAACGGCAAATCTCGAGCGTTTGCTCTTCTGCGATCAGTAAAAAATGTCAAGTAATTGCAACAGTTATTGGTAGTGCGCCGGACAAAAATTTGTCCTGTCTTTATGAGCTCCTTTAAGGACTAAAGCAAAGTTCTGCATGGTCTTTGAGGTTAAAGTCATCTTTTGTTAGCCCACGGCGCTTTGTCTTAATCGCCTATTCAGCTGAATGCTAAGACAAGATTTGCCGTTGTTGGAATTTCTCTGCTGTATGTCATTTGGTGCATTTTTCATGAGGGCCAACCAGCTCATCTGATTAGCATGCATTGCCTGTCATTGTGACGCTTACAAACAGTAATCAACTGATAATGCTAAACGATGATATTGACGCCGCACTATTTATATTTAGCCGGAGCCTATAGGCAGTTAAACTGCTAAAGCCTTCTCAATTTGCGATGCGGCACGAAGTCAAATAAGCAGTCAATTAATTACGAGTGCGTAGGATGAAAATGATCATAGAACTGCTAGACAGGCCTAGACTGGCAATGTTTATTGGCGATTGCAGTAATTACAACAGATCATTAGTTCAGTACTGTCGGCTATTACAATCGTACTGCGACTACGAGAAGTGAATACCAAGTGCGACCATTGTGTGGGGCAATAACAGACGAGAGGCAACTGGGCCTAAAATTCCGGGCACGATAAGAGAGAGCCGTGCGTGCGAGATACGCGCCTGTAAATTCACGATGCACGCTCCATGTAATTCGACCGCATGCAATGGCAACTTTCCGCACGTGCAACCAAGCGTCCAACGGCACGCGATGCACTCTACGGAACGGTCACAAGCGTCAAATGCAGCAGTAAGCCTAGCAGTAAAACATAATGCGAAAATAACAGGCCGACGGGCGACAGAATGCCAATTAGTCAGTTTAAAGAACGATCTGTTAATGAATGCTGGTCGCCGAGTGTCTTCCAAGTGCGCTCGGTTACAGACAGTGCACCCAAACTGCAGTACTGATAGTTGAAACTGTCTGCTAAAATGACATTTGCTAAATACAACTAACTAAGAGATTTAGTAACTAAAATAAACTACACACAGTATTTACAACCTTAACGGCTCATACCCTACAAGACAAATATCGAGAAGCAGTGGCGTTGTGGGTTAAAAACAGCAGATGGGATAGGCAGTTAATTGAAATTTTCTGCCAGACACCGCAAATGTCCGACAGAGGAGATTCTGCGTGCTCAGAATTTTACTTCTGCCACTAAATTTCCATTTTCATTTTTGGACGAAAATTTTTCAACAATAAGAAGTTTTTCCCACATTTTTCCGACAGCCAAAAACTAACGGTGAGCAACTGCCCCCCGCCCTTCTTGCCACGACGCCAATGATAACCAGCAAATAAGTATACTCCTATGAAAGATGCCAGAGAAAGACGAGCTAAGCGGGACCTAAGTGAACAGACACTGCACTGTTTGTAATAATTTACTATATTTGCCATTAAAGCAGCTAAAATGGCAAGGACGTAGATGTGCAAAATTCGATGAACGACTTTTGTCACTAACGCGTGACATCAACCTACTGTAGTAGATTGATCAGTAAGTAACAAAAATGATCAGCTTAGTCCGGCATAGCTGACAATAAGGCTAAGCCACTGCAATTTCTGCAGTAAGCTACGTGCATGCACCCCACCGCATTTTGTTTGCATTAATTCACATTTTCGTGGCAGACATACGTTAGATCATAAGGTCATCCAAGGTCAATAATATTAGTAAAAAGCTAACTTGATAATAGAGTCTGACATGCAATCTATACAAAAATCTTATAATATAACAGAAATAAATATTTTTAACTTATTCTTTTGACTGACTTATGGTTCTAAACGTGCAAGCTTGTCTCCTAATATAATGCAAAATATACATAACTTCAGTGCCGATCATTTAACATCTAAGCACTTAGCACCTTAATCTGTTCTGATGGTGTTTTCTATACATCATCTATGAATGATTGCAGAAGAAATCAAAAATGGGATTCTATGCTTCACTATCATTGACGACAAAAGCTCCCAGAGTTCGAATAAAGTCGCTCTTCAGGTTCTCTCTTGTAGCGATCATACGATGCTTTGCTTGCTGGAACGCTTCTGTACAGACATTCACTCACATTGCAGTCACTTGTCAATTACAAAAAAAACGTAAGCTTATTACTAATAATACATAATCGTACAACTCACTCACACTTATGTTGTGCATCTCACATCCCGGTCAGTGCTGAGAAAAAATTGTTAGCTGGTAGTAATAGCAACAAGAAGCCAAGCTGTCGCTAAAACAGCCGACCGTACTCGTTGTCAGTGACCTTCAAGGTCATCCAAAATCGATGATTTTCATGTCATTTGAAAGCCAATATGCAACTTCCTATCAATGATCAATAGCAACCTAGACCCTATCTCGCACCGTTTAGCCACAATAGCCTAATAGTACAACAGTACTGACAATCAAGGTCATCCAAAGTCAATGATTTTTATGTTATTTGACAGCCAATATGCCACTTTCTATTAGTGATTAATAGTAACCTAGGCCCTATCTCACACCGTGTCCGAGATATGGCCACTTATAGCTTGAAACATTCCATTTCATAGTGCATTATGATCCTTCAAGGTCATTCAAAGTCATCAATTTATATGTCATTTGAAAGCCAGTATGCGACTTCCCATTAATGATCAATAGCAACCTAAGCCCTATTTTGCACCGTTTAGCCACAGTACATCCGTGACGGACAGACGAACGGGTAGACGGTAGGGCTGTGCGGGTATACCGCGATTACTGCCGGTACGGGTACGGGTACAATTTTATGGGTACGGGTCGGGTACGGCAGTACAGGTCGGGCAAAATACGGGTATACCCGTAAAATTAATGATACGTGACCTCATGATAAACCAACTTGAGCTGGCAATGTGTAATTATAACGTTGACTGAGTGCATCTGCTGACAACGTTACTGACGTGCTCAATGGCTGACATGTGGTTAGTCTGATGTAAGCTAGTCATGGTTACTCCGACCATTTTCAATGACGCCCATCGGCGGATTCAAGCAGCCAATAGAGCCATGCCCCCAAGATCCCAAAAGTCGCCCTTTGCTTTGCCTTGCCAATTCGCTGCATTATAAATCTGTGCAATAAAACTAATGAAATTTATGCTCCCTGCACGTAATTTCAGGGCATTTTTATGTTAAAAACGTTTGCCACCAAAGCTCCGCTGTGGACCAGCTCTCTGTCCCAAGAAGTTTATTTTTGCTCTGGGCCTTCGACCCTTCAGCCTTGATTTTGAGCCCTTTCTGACCCCAGACTCCAATTACACTTATGTAAATGTATGTAATAGTAAGCAACAACGCTCTTTATCGCATGCATGTCAATCTCCGTAATGGATCATGCATTCCGAATGTATTTTGTAGTATTTCGTACTTTTTTGGTCATAGGAAAACAACATTTAGCACCAAAAGGTTCAGGAAAATATGTCCGTTTGACATTAAAAATAGCAAACATTTTTTGAAAAGAAGGCACTGCACATTTTTTTCTTTCTGATTAACACACGTCAGATATTGAAATAAAATATATCACACCTTTGTACAGTTCTTAAAAACTGATAAATCCACAGATTGCCTGATATTCATTTAGCCTACAATTTCCGCAGCCAGAATAATACAACACGAGTTACATATAACTCCACTCCGGACGTCGCAAAGAAATCTTACAGCGCTCATTTTGAGGAAATTTAAAAAGTAGTGAAGGGAAAGAGAGAGAGAGCGGGGAAGGAAATTTGAAGAGGGTGGTGTGATTTGAGGAGATTGGTTTCTAGCCCTGAAGGGGGATGCCCTGCATGTAGAGTGTAAACTGTCAGGCAGTTGCTGTGCATGGGCAAAGAACGGGTATACACGTAACAGCGTGTACGGGTATAGCGACACGGGCACGGGTCAACATTGCGGGTCGGGTCGGTTCGGGTAGCCAAAATTGCCGCACCCGCACAGCGCTAATAGACAAACAACAACGATGACAACAGCTCGACCGTTACTTAAGTACGGTCGGCTAAAAAACAGTGAATAGATTGAACAGTCATCGTGAATGCCAGAACTGACACACTGGCAGACGATGTTATGAAATACAATACTTGCCAAGCACGTTGAGTATGTTAGCCTGAGTTGCTGAGAAACCGATTTTCTCAACGACTGATGACATCTTTTTCTTGTCTGCGACTGAGTGTAAATATGCCCTGAACATCAACGCACATTTGCAGTGAAGTGCAAAAACTGCTCTAAAGTAACATTCACAGCTGCAACGTGTTATGGCCAGCAGTCACCTTGACGCTAGCATATCAGGGCTACTTCACAACACTTCTTTGCAACTGCTCTCGCATTTCGCTTGCTGATCAAATACGATATTTTTGCTAATTTTATGTGACTCTGAAGTTGACAGATAGCAACTAACTTATCACTAAAATGATTATAATCAAGATTATGATTATTATCATAAAAATTACAAATAAAGAACGAGGCATCAAACAAAGATGCCCACATATATGTTCATGATAAAAAAATTGTGAGATAGTGGGAGCAACACCAATATTACACATGCATTGTAATTACAAAAGACAATGCGGATGCAGCAAAAAAAAATGACAGCCATTATGACGAGGATTAAAACAAAACCAGCAATCAACAGGAATACTGACTGTGACTGGAATATGGTGTTAGTTCTGACGCTGACAGATCCCGTGGAGATGGTCGAAAAGCCGTATTTACTCAGATGAGTTCCCTGCAACGATGACAAAAACACACAGCGAGCAGACCATTAAACAAGTATCAAACAAGTACAGCTAAGTTGTGGTGATGCACACAGGTCAATATCATGTCATTTACACCTTGCTGCTAAGATAACTAATTAAGTACTCGTAAGTACAAAAAACTTAAAAGTACAATTCAACAGTTAGTCACTACGAGTCATGTTCTTACCAGCCATGCTACATACTGTATAATTATAACATTTATTACTTTCAGTAACAATAACTTTGTAGTTGTTACTACTGTGCAGCAGTCCTCACTGACTGCATCATGAGTTATGCTAATTAAATCTGTCTGTAAAGGTCTTAACTTTTAAACAAAAAGTATATGGGCAGAAAAAAATCAAAAATTGGTATGACCATTCCCTAAGGGCAGAAGTAACCAGGTGTGGCAATGTTTAACTAAAAAGTTCAAAGCTAAGGGCTAAGATTAGGGTGGCTGCAACATGCAGTAGGTGAGTATAATTATGGGTGACCACACAATATGTTGGCACTGGGCCAAATTCCTCGCTTCTTGCATAGAAAAAAGACAGTTTACGTAATGAGCAGACCTCAAATGCGGATGGTACGGAAGTATAGGTCGGTTCTTCAAGTTCAGGTGAGCCACCAATAAAGAATCTTCTGAGCTCTGAGACTCCGGGCTTACAGGAAGGTCTCCAGCAGTTAACCACCGATACTTGGCTACCTGATATAACATAAAGCACAGTTTCTACCACCGTCCACTTCACTATGTAAACATAAAGGATAGTCTCCAACAGCTGATAGCTGACACTTCACTAGCTGTCACTGAAAAGATAAAGCAGTCTATTGCAGCCAACTACGGAGACTTCAATACCTAAACAATAAACATAAAGAAAGGCCTCCAACAGTTGACAACAACAGTCTACTACGAAAAACTCTAAGTGCTGACATAGTAGACATAAGGCACGAACTTTAACACTTTTTGACCACTACACTCTGCTACCTGACATCATAAAGCACAGTTTACAACAGTCAACCGCTAAAGCTCTACTAACTGGGCTCCACAGTACAAGTACACCATATGTACAAACTGTCAACTATGTACGAGGATCGTTCGATAAATAAATTACAAAACAACGTCATTCTGTTAGTTTTCCAAATCTAAAAAATCCGAAATATACGTTTTGTAGGAAATTTTATTCTGAACACGTGTAAATTTTTTTTGGCATCTGCTCTCAAAACACAGTCTACACGTGTATTATTTTTCCCACCAGTAATCTATCATAACTCGCAAGTGATAAACAGCATAAAAACGAAAAAATGTTATTGCCATGCCTTTAAATGTTAAAGACTAATGTTTCATTTTTCAACATATCATCTGAGTTCACTTAAAGATTTTTTCTATCTGTCAGCAAACTTCTGAATGCCCGATGCAAAGAACTGCTGACCATGCCACTGAAGAACGACTGATTGCACCTTGGTATATGATACAAATTTCTGCCCACCCAGCATTTTTACACCAAAGGTAAACTGTTCGTTTCGCAAAGCACTTGTTGCCATATACTGGATGCATTTCAGAGTGAATCTGATTTGAATTTATATTTTTTGCCCACAAAAATACAATAACAGCACGCAGTTCGTTATGGGAGGATTTCAGAGTCAACGTTGCCATATTTAATGTTAATGTTTATAAATGACGTCACAGTGATGTCACCGTCATGAAACTCACAGCTGCTACTCAAAATTAAATTCTCTACAAAACGTATATTTCGGATTTTTAATATTTGGAAAACTAACAAAATGACGCTGTTTTGTAACTTATTTATCGAACGACCCTCGTAATGTTGAAAACTGAAAACTCTCCTGTTCTGTTGGAACCACAACATTTCTGCTTCTGATAATGTAAACTACACATTCAAGACAATTTGATTTTACTTTATCATGTTATATGCTAGTGTTTATCCGTAATTTTTACTACATTTTAAAGACTCTCGTGAATAGTACCATGGTCTTCAAGTGCATTAAACTTACACTACGTAAAATCCGGTCATGATGATGATTTGACAGACAGTAATGTGCCAGACAAGCGTGAATGAGATTAATAACATGACAGACGTGTATGAAATGAAAAATGACTACCAGGACACTGTGGAAAGAGCAGACACCCATATCCCTCAGTGCGATATCTCTGCCAGCTGTCAAGTGAAGAGACCTCAAGATACATCTGAGGCCATCTTGGCCATACATCTACACACCAACACAACATCAATGAGGCCACCACGGCCATTTGGCCAATGCATCAACATCAATATAACATCATATGGAAGCATTAAGTTTGCAGCAGCAGAAAATGATGGCCATGAATGAGCAATGGCTGGAAAATGCAGAAAGTGATAATGATAGACCAAATTGCAAAACATGCAAAAGATATGCAAATACAACCTGGTCCATCATTTTCCAGGTTCTGCATTTTCATGGTCTTGCATTTTTAGTTGCCCATATAACATTACATAAACCTACATATTGTATAATACACATATTTAATATTAGAACTATTGTGTGTAAGCCCTATGACAGTATGACTCTCAACAATCTGTAATTTAATTTGAAGTAAGTCAAGACAATGATTAGCATCACTGCAAAATGTGGCAGAATTAAGCATATATCTCAGATCAGACAACAGTAGCAAATGTAAAAGTTTAGATAAGAAAATTAACAATATATAAAGTTAAAATTCTGCCATGCAATTTAAACAACAAGATCTCACCATCTTTATAGTCGAGGCCGGTAACGTAGAGAAAATCAAAGCTAAATGGAAGACTAAAGTATGCAACTTCACTCTATAATCAAAACAATAAACATCAGTGGTGGCAGTAATAGGTTAATAATAGGAACAACGACAACAGCAATAATAAACAGGAAGCCCAGCTGTCGCTCAGAAAAGCCGATCGTACCGTCTGCATCCGAAGCTCAGCGTCCGACTTCCAGTCACAGAGAGAAAGCGACTTCACAGGGATGACACAGTTCCATGCACGCTATATTGATGGAACACTGTCTCGAAAGCTACAACTAACGCTAATATGATACACGTCGCACGCGGTGACACAAGATCATCTCGCCAAACGATACAAACAGTTGTAAATAACCGACAAAAAAATCAGACGCAGATTTCACAAATTTTTTTTCACAATTAAAAACGCCTTGGTAGGGAAGATGCACTACTGCCCATACAGTTCCTGTTGCAGTACTGACCTTCAAGGTCATTTGAGATCAATGATTTCCATCTCATCTGACAGAGCATATCCCACTTCATATTAGTGACTAATAGTAACCGTGGCTCTATCTCTCACCATTTCCGAGATACGGCCACTTATAGCTTGAAACTTTCCATTAAAAATCATGGCCAAACTGCTGCAGATGGAGACATGGCCACATTGCTGAAATTTTGCAGGCCCAAGTTTTGCACATATGGCTATTTGTGCAAACAGTTTTTCCCTACGACCTAAAGCTTATAGCCACAATACATCCATTACAGACGGACGGACAGACAGACAGACAGACAAATGACAACCACGCCAATAGCTTGACCGTTACTTAGATATGGTCAGCTGAAATAATACTAATTTGTGTAACATGCTCCACTCTGACTATTGATTAAACACTGCTGCGGTCATAATACTTTTATAATAATGTCTTCTACCTGCTGGCTTTTGTGCTGCTTAACTAAAAACAACAGTAACAGCAATAACACTAGTCTAGCTTATATACTGCCAGCATATCGAAAAAAACTACAGATGACAATAATTACATCGACTTGTATATCAGTATAGTGGCACAGCTTCAGCCTCACATTGCACAGTGATTTGCTTAAACACACATTACGTTTTAATGCTGCATAACTCAGTACTGAGATCACGACAGTGGTGCAACCTAACTACAAACATAAGAAAAACTAATAGACTCCTTTAAAAGTTTACACTCACAGCGACATACACAAAATTACTCACTTATCTTCAGTGGTACTACAAATACTCAGCTACAAAGAGTGACAATGGGTGAGGTCAAGTTTTGCTAAGACTTTAGTCTAAGACTAAAATCTTGACTTGACTTTAGTCTAAGACCAAAGTCAAAACCGAATTTGATCTGAGTTTAGTCTAAGGCCAAAGTCAAGTCCAAAGTCAAGACCAAAATGAAGATTAAATCAGTTGGCAATTTTCAATGTCAAAACAATACAATTAGAGCTTAGCTTGATCAAACGGACGTGCTAGTTCGTTATTTGAGCGTAATGTTTATTATTTTGTCCAGTAAAATAGCGTGCAGCATCTGATAACTAATAGGCATTTTGTTACTTACTATCTACCGGCGTTAACTACGCAGATGACACAAGCGTAAGTAATGACGTCATCGCTGGCACAAATATTGCACAAAATTCCTTTTATATCCACAAACTGGCCACGGAGGCAAACAAACTAATATTGCACACATCACCTGATCAATACAGGCCTGGAAAACACTTCTATATTGTTAATTTAACTAATCGTATTATTGCAGCAGTTATTCGACGGTTGCAAAAGAAAGATGGACAACCAGAAAGCGAAAATCAAGACAGATCAAGCCCAGCTCATAGATAAGTCCAAAGTCAAGACCAAAGTCAAGACTCAAGACTTAACAAAACTTGACCGCACTCAATACTGAATTTAGCATATGCTGTATTACTTGCATGGCTTACAATAGTCACATCCAAAATCCGCATTCGCCACACAATGGCAGCAAAAGCAACACACTTAGAGGAAGAAGTAAGCAAGTACCCTGCCAATGCTAGTTGTATTGCAAGTGTGGGTTACACCGAACAGCTGCTGTGGGCCGTTGGCAACCCAGCCTAACAGAAACACCAGCAACATTCTTGTTATCACAAACTTATCACTGATATCAACAAATATATACACTCTAAAGATAAAACTGTAGAACCTTTGTTGTTATTAAAGAACATCACTAAAGACATTAGCTACTGCTGGCTATTGCACGCTGTTCATTACGAGACAATTTCAGTGGCAACGTTGTCTTATTTAATGTTTATAAATAATGTCACAATGACGACATCATGACAAAACTCACATATGGTACTCAGAATTAAATTTCCTATGGAACATACATTTCGAATTTTTTCTATTGTAAGAATTAATGGAATGAAGCTATTCTGTAAACTTATTTATGGAACGACCCTCGTACCATATTCCATATTCTGTCTGTCGATCCATCGGTCACAGTCATGCACCCAGCTAAGACCACTGGGTGAAGTAAAATGGTATTGAGCAGAAACATACCCTCATCTGACCCCAACTAACATTGTGTTATACAGATGGGGGTTCTCTCACAGAAAAAAATTTAGAGGTTTAAACAAACAGTGACAAAAATTGCATTGCAAGTTGCAGCCAAACCAACATGGCACTTGCACAGATACAGCTTCGAGGCAAATGACGCTGGTCTTTATTATAACGACAATCATCACAAAATCAGTTTAAAGTATTTTACGTTTTTCTATACATGTGTAGCAACAGACAAATAAACAATTATCATCTGCAGTAACAAGAAAGCAGTGGCAGAATATCTTAACTAATATTGTTATTCCTTCAAAATTCTCAAAACTCAACTGAAGCTGCATGGTAATGGAGACACTAGCTTGTCCAAGTTTTTTCTACAAACATTATCACATGCAAACTTTTTGCGTTATAACTAAATATGCAGTTTGCTATAAGCGAAACGTTGCAGTAGTAAGCTACTTTTAGCAAGAAAAATTACAAATTATTATTTTTCTGCTCGACTGTATATCTGCTTTTTTCAGTCAAAATGCACAGATCAGTAGTCAAAGAGAGGCCAACAGTGAGTATTAAAACATAACAGAAACATTACCAGTTGGAAGGTCGACAAACCAGCGGATAAACAAGCCGTCATAGTCAAAATCTTTAGCTGACTCTGAAATACAAACACAGTAAATACACTCGACACACACACCTATTACATCAGCAAGCATATTAACATCAGCTGCTACACAGTGTAATCTGCAGTAGTTAACTGAAAGCAGCTGACCGCCAGAAGCTAAACTCTTTTTACAGGATAACTTCTTTCGGGAACTTGTTGTAGACGTAGACAATGCTACAAGTATGCCAGACTATTTCAGATTGTGTTAACTGTGCAACTATTTTATTTTACTTTAATCTCAGCTTTAACATGTATCAGCTAGGATGCAGGCAAGCATTATCTTGTTGGTGAACACTGGCCTATGAAGTACAGTAAACACCGACGATGCAACAGACGTTTGATTTGAATATTTTCGCTTGACAAACAGTTCTGCTATATCTGACATCATCTGTTGATAATTTTGACCATTTTAAATAGAGTGAAATAACATGCAAAGTATATTCTATCACTGCATTAAAACTATCATTAGTGTTAATGCTTTAATCATGATAAATTTTTCTGCATGATCCCAGCAAGTTTTCATTACGACTAAACTGACAAAAATCACTGATAAAAATAAGAACAAAATTTTTAAAAAATAATGTTCAAACATATAGAGTAATCAAAATAAAACATCAATACACAGGTAGCAAATCTTATCCTCACCGATTTCACCAAATATGTTAACTCTGAACACGTCTGATGGAGGCTACAAAACACATCACAACCCAGAAAATGCACGTGCACATATTGCAGCTTAAGATAAAGTTACACAATTTCTGTTCCTTGTATAACTAGAAATTTGAAGCAAATTTGGAGTGAGTCCGCCCAGCGCCCTAAGTCTGATTGGGGGACAATTTAAAAGGCTCACATTCCCCTCGTAGCAAAGCCACATGGCCTGAACTCCAACACATTAGCATACGCAGAATGCACAGTGTTGACTTAAGGCAGGTAAACATTAGCCAACCAACCATTCTAGTTAGTGGACCAACGTTCACACAATTTTTTTTTGTTCAACGCGAGAGGGACGGTAGTTTATAACGCCATTTACCACTTGTCGATTTCTCCATCTGTTCCACAGATATTCGCACTCAAAGTTGAAAGTTGTCAGAAATCGCGCAAAATTTTGAAGTTTTTTGCTATCCCAAATTTTTAAGAGAGTACTGCAGCAAAAAAGTTGTACACACCTTATCAGCCCCACTTAGCACTAGGTCACGTGGCAAAGTTTCATTAGGCTACACCCTTGGCTTTAAAGTTATTGCAGCTAATTTGCTAAAATTTAAGCCAATTTTGGACCCACCTTTAAAAAAAATGTAAGAGGAGCCCCCAGCCCTAGTGGGAGGTGCACTAACAAGACCGGGTCATTCTCTAACGCGTGTGAAAATTTTGGGGTGCAGCACCTTCTAAGGGCCGGAATATGGTCTTCCAAAAAAGTCGAGTTGGGTGGGTATGATTCCACATTGAGATCTCCGCAACTAGTGGACCAAAGTTCACCTGGCTTTTTTTTGCTGAATGCCAGAAGAATTGCAGTAAATTGAGTAACTCACCGATTTTGAATATTTTTATCCGTTCCGGAGATATTCGCCACCGAACTTTGAAGTCATCCAAAATCAGGCCAAATTTTGCATGTTTTTGGCCCCTAAATTTTTTTGGAAAAGGCCCCTTCAAAATTTTAGACAAAGATTATAAAATTGAACACACTTCCAAGTAACGTGCAAAATTTCACAGCAATTGGCTGACAGAGCTCTGAGATTACACAAGGAGAAAAAAAAATAAATGCCAGCAAAGCATAAGCCCTCCCGAAAACGATAATTTTCGGGCGAACTAACAAGCTGATGTTGCTCCAGCTTACCTAACACTATCTATGTAGCTGCATTTCTTTGCAAAAATTGACCACAGCTTACATAGGCTACAATAACTAACACAGGCTACTCTGTCAACCAAAAAATGCAAGAAAAAATGTTAAGCAACAAAAATTCAATAATAAGCATAATGAGCTATAGACACAAATGTACTAGAGGACAGAACTATGAGCATATCTTTTAGCAAGATGCAAGCATTTGCTGACCATTTCAAAGCCTTGTCCAACGCAGGCAGCTAGAAAGTCAGCATGACGAGCATACATCTGTCAATATAACCATAACACATCTGCTGTCAAGTTAAGCCACGCTTACATACAAAGTAAAATGATGCAAAAAATTTGCGCAAATGTTGCACCTTTCATAACATTTTTATATCTTGAACACATTTTGAAAATACACACAAAAATATTTGTAAAATAAATTATCTTGCATTAACCTATCTTAAACCTATCTTCATGGAGCTTGAAAACTGAGCAATATTTCTGCAAATCTTCTGTATGCAACTGTGGCCAAGTCATCACAATAATACCAACATACGTCCACTATCCCAGGTTGATGTACAATTAACTGACCCAATGTCATGATCATCATTTATTTGGTAGAAAGCAGAAGACATGCAATAGTAGTTGCAACAGACACACAGGAAACACAAGGCTAGGTAGCTAGCACTTACAGTGACCCTTAATAAAACAAAGACAATCTAAAACATA
>Ga0209367_1002864_pt1 | contig 23109 bp, 17 predicted proteins | sample WorMetLIZISLAND2_FD_187412 | JGI IMG/M metagenome (GOLD analysis project Ga0209367, IMG submission 187412) | Marine gutless worms symbiont microbial communities from Max Planck institute for Marine Microbiology, Germany - Olavius geniculatus... ... | reverse complement strand
TGTTTTTTAAATCTCCAGTTTTTAAATGTTGGCGAAGTAGTTTGTTTTAGTCTTTTTTTAGTCTTTGTGTTTGTGTGTGTTTTGTGTGTTCATGGGCCTCGAGCCTGCCATTGAAGACAAATAAGTAAATAAATAAATAAACGTTTCGACCCAAATCGTATTACGTTTCGCAGGTAAACCGATATGCAAACAGTCACTCATCCTGATTTTTACGCGCGACTGCAGAATGCTTCGCGCGTCTTAGATATGGCTTGGGCGTCTGTACGTCCGTCTGTCCGTCTGACACACTCTGCAGCCCTATCAAAACGGCGCAAACTAGAATCACGTAATTTTTAATGCGGCTGCCCCAAGGACTTTAGTTTTTAGTGACAAAATTTCATGCTCCTGGGTGACGAGGTCCCCTCGAACGAGAGCGTCAAATAGGGGTACCCCCTTAAAAGACGTTATTTTGCCGCTATTGGCTCTTATAAGTGTAAAAACAGTTGCAAATAGGTACAGACTTGTTGCATATCATAGCTGTTGAAATATGTCAACATCGATGACCCTGAACGACTTTGAACCACCCAAAAGGGGGTTTGGTGATTTTTTCGCAATTTTCGGCTGCAGCGCACACTTCAACAGTGAATTGCGACGAAATAGCTAGAGATAGACAAAGAAAGCCTGCATATGAAAGTTTTAGCATTAAACATAGATTTCAGCATGCAGTTCAAGCCCTAACCCCTCGGTTCACAAAGGCCGGCGCAGGCAGGCGTCGAATACGGCTACCCTTCTTAAAGTAGTTATTTTACTCCAATTGGCTCGTGTAGCGGGAAAACAATTGCAGATAGGCACAGACCTGCTGCTTATCATAACAAGCAATAGTGACAAGCTTTTTGTTGGTGTCACCGTCGATGACTTTGAATGACTCTGGACCTTTAAAATAAAGGTTATAGTGTTTTTGTTGCAATTTGTGGCTACGGCGCAGATTTCAAAAGTGAATTGCGGCAAAATGGATGGAGATAGACCAAGACAACCTGCAAACAAAAACTGCAAGGCTGTCGCGCGCCTCATGAGCTTTGCTCAAATTACTTGTCATTTAGCTGGTGTGGCCACACCAGGACACAAGATCCAGCGTATCCATATGGCTCAGCAAACTCAATCCATAAAGAAAACCTATCCTCTTTTTTAGTGATTTTTCTAGTCTATTTTGAATTCGTTTACACTTTCACATTCGACATCATCTTGCTCAAGTTTGTTCCTTCGGTCCACTATTTGGTCTAAAAAAATTGCCGATAACGTCAAAAAAAGATATACGGCGAAAACGACGTCACCTTTGCCGTCTTCTCTGTTCAGCGTCCATTTATCTTCTGCGTCCGTTCGTCTTCACCGTCGGTTTCGACGTTTTGTTCGCCGTCTTCACCATTTGCCGCAATTTGTTATTGGGCTAAGGAGCAAAACGTCTATGCTATTTGCGAAACGTTTTGGAAGCGAAACGTCAAAGGCGTGAAACGTTCGTAGGCCTAATTCCATCAAACTACACGGTGTCCCATAAAATTAACCCACTTTTATTTTTATGGTAACTTTGGCAAACGTGGGCCAATTTCAACTATTCTTTTACTTTTGCATCTAGCGACGAACTCCGGAAGATGCAGCAGTAGCAAACGCTGCAACCTCACCTTTAATCTGTTGTCACATTACCTTGTAATGACACCACTACGTGTTGAAACATTTGAACAATTTAATGAAATAATTATTCGTGTCGTCACCGCAGTGCTGTGGCTCGACGACGTTAATGTGCTGACGCAGTGAGCACGACTCTGCGCGCATTTCACATTCGCTCGAGTAGAATTTACCGTCAGAACCACATAGCTGAACAGACCCGTTCTGCAACAGACAGATATATGCCACCCACTGCATCATCTTTTTTCACATTTATCCATCATCAGCAGTACTGCATCCCATAAAATTATACAACCTGGCCTTTGCTACAATTTAATAAAAGTCTACACGTTATGACGATAATCTAAATAAATATCTGAATCGGGAAATTAAGCATTCAAAAGATTAAAACCTAAAGACGTTGAACTAAGAGAGTGCGGATGTATTCACACGAGTAAAGTGAAGATTAAAGGTTGTGTATAGCTGCTCTGCATGGGATACCCATCTAAAAGATACGAAGCGTCACCTGTCACACAGTGTTACTTGCAACACGATACAGGTAAACCCCAGCCAAGCAGGCCTGTGCTCCATTTGTTTCCCCGTATGAATCGAAGGCTAAGGTAACCTGGGTCGCTTGTTATAATGCCGAGATGGTTTACCTGTTCGTTAGACAGTTGCTTGCGACAAAAGCATTAACCAACACACTAAACCGCTAGCTGCATGAATGCTCTGAGCATTGCGAAAAATAAATCCACCGTGTGAATTGTATAGGGATAAATATTTCGAACTAGCGTGCCCAAGGTAAAATGTCTTCTCACGGCGAGCTGTCAATCAAGCTACCAACTCGACGACGTACCTGTTGGCACGACAACGCGGATGGACAGACGCAGGTCGCATTGCCTCGGCCGTCTGTCACGCAGGCCGAGTGAAAATCACACTGCTTCTCTCGACATGCGTCTACACGTAGTGATATACACACACTCACAACATTTGTCAATGGCCAGTTCAAACTATTAGCTCCCTTCTGCTCCTTATTGCTACTTCACTTTTTATTTTGCTTCCCTGTTATAGCTACAGTTGTTCTGCCGAAAGACACGCAGAGAGACAGAGTCAAACAGAAACATGCTGTCTGACAATACAGATATAATTGCGCCGTCGTCAGCCAATAAAGCATCACATTTTTGTGGCATAAAACGGACACGTCGAAAGTTTGAAAAGTTGGAGGAGCAAAAAGTTGCAGATTTGCAATGTGAAAATATGGGTGCTCAAAATTTATATTTTGCCTCTAAAACTTCTCCCAAAATAAGCGATTTTAACCCAAAATTTAGTACTTCAACAAAAAAATTTCGAGAGGCAAAAGTTTAGAGGGTGGCAGTTGCTCCTTGTTACGACTCTACTACCAAAACACGCAGAAGTATACACGTACCGCAGTATCCGTCGTACAGCTTGTGGATGTGTTTCTGCAGTCTGCAGCTGGCGGCACGCATCTCGCACTCGCTGGAGTAGTCCTGGTAATCACTGCCGCAGACTGGGCCGCCGTGTGCTGCAGCGGGTGAACACTGGGTGGTCGGACAGCGGCAGCGAGGCTGATCGTCAGCGGGGTCCACCACACAGTGAGCACCGTGCCGACATCTCAGTGTAGAGCATGGATCAATTTCCGCTTCACGCACAGCCACCTGCTCCGTGGTTGTGGTGGGTGCAGGTCTACTGGTGGTGGTAGTGGTCGTCGTCGTCGTCGTTGTCGTCGTTCTACGAATAGGCCTACCTATACACACACATTCACACGCGGAGGCCGATTCACACAATCATGTTCAGCATGTTTAGGCCTCACAACACTAAGGCCCCCACAGCTCAGATATCGGACAGCAGCGCGACGCTTTCTGCGCGCCGTATTGCAAAATCTAAACTTTGCGACGTTTCTTATTTATTTCCTGAATAGGAAAGTTCTATGAGCGCCCAACGTTTTTTGCCAACATTGCCTAATCGGGTTATATCCGGCCCCGCCCGCACGCAGCAATGACTGGAAGCAAACATTACAGAAAAAATGTAGGATAAAGCGCAAACCGTCTCCACCGAGTTCCGAGATTTTGTGTCCGTTTTATCGCGGAGCTGCGATGTAACAACTAACACTAATGCACTCCTATTCAACTAAAACGCATTAGGCCATTATCTACTAAAGGGTAAAAATTTCCAATAAACAAATTAAACAAAAAGGAGTAACTTGTCCAATTTTAAATCTTTAACAACCTCGTTCTTACTTTTCGAGTCCCAAAACACGCAAGTATCCATCTATAAATTTTCGAGTGGCTTAATCTTGCGATCAAGCAGACATTACCATCTTCGGAAATGACAATATAATTCTGATTTACACGAGTAACTTAAAGACTAAAGGTTAAAGGGAGTGGCAAACCCACCGAAGAGCCACGGAGCGTCACCTGTCATACGAGATCAATCGGTGTTACCTGCCACCTCGTACAGGTGAACGCGCCCCGCCTTAACCCCAGCCAAGCAGACCAGTACTCCATCTACCTATCCCGGAGAGATAAAAGGCTGAGTCGACCTTGGTGTTGGTTATATACCGACATGGTTTAACTGTCTGCAGAGTGCAGACAGTCACCCTCCCCGTATTAACCACTTGATAGCTACCCGACCGGAAGTCGAACTCACGACTTTTTGATCGAAAGTCCAGCGTCATAATTGTCAAAGTTCGTACAAAGCGACGTAACTGAACTGAACTAAAACGGTTTAGTTTTTGACGAACTGATTAATGGTCAAGCAGAATGCATTACAGTACATTACGTTACATGACATGAGAATTTTTTAACGTGGCCTAAGCAATAAACCTCAAGGTCCACAAATGAAACCGCAAGTAGGCACCGTCTAACGGCATCGGTGGCCTACGCGACTACGCTCACGTATGCGCCAACCAATGACCAACGGGCTCGCCCTGCTTGCTCATTGATCAGTTCGTTAAAAATTAAACCGTGTCAGTTTAGTTCAGTTGTTCTGTACACGCTCTTATTGTAACGCCACCGAGCCAGTTTACCGCGGGTGACTTGTGGCTGTGAGCTGACTAAGGCCTCGATGCGGTCGATGTTGGGCAGAGTAATACGGATCAGTGATGAGTTGAGACGGAAGACTTCGTCGTTGTGGTGGTGGTGGACGTGGAGTAGAAATATCCACGAGTCACGCAGACCGGCGTCACTGCCGCAGATGTGCTCGTCACCGATACCACCCACGTAGATCGACTTACGGTTGCGCCACGGCTCACCCTGCCATCCAGTCAGCCAAGAACATACGTCTAGTTATTATGTACCCATATAAAAACTCGCTGATATTTAAAAACATTCGTCATCTAGCGTCGTCACTTGTACACAGTCTGCTGAAATGGAACTATTGCTATGAAACTGACAAGATACGTGGTCTGAATCCTACTGCGTAAATTTTGTAAATTTGGTTTAAAAATGTGCAAGAATTTTTTCCCTACGAGATTGGTTTTATTACGCGCGAAAGCAGCGCGTCTTAGCCATTGCAACTCTGTCTGTCCGTCTGTCTGTCTGGCCGTCACATGGGTGGATCAGTCAAAAACGGTGCAAGCTAGGATCGCCAAATGTTCACCGGCGGCTGCCTGAAAACTCTTGTTTTAGGAACGGTAAAGTTTTTTTCATAAATTAGAAGGGAGTCACCCCGAACGAGAGCGCTAAATGAGAGGGGGTAGAAAAAATTTGCAATTTTTAGCCAATAAGTCGCTGTATCTTAATAGCGGTGCGAAATAGGGCCTATAGGTTACTGTTAATCACTAATAGGAAGTCGTACATTGGCTCTCGATTGCCACCGAATTCAATGACCTTGGATGACCTTGAACGCCAAAATGGGAGTTTTATGGATTTTTGGCGATTTCGGGCTGCGAGTCACATTTCAAAAGTGAATTGCGTCGAGATAACATGGAGAAGCTGCGTACGAAAATTTTAGCATTGAACGTAGATTTCGATGGTCTAAGCTTCGATTTTCTAGGTTCAAGGAAACTGCGCAAAAAAGCATCAAAGAGCGATACCCCCGTAAAAATTGTTATTTTACCGTTGTTGGCCAGTCTTTCCTGAAAACGGTTAAAGATAAGCATGGATATGCTGCCTATTACAACAAGCACTATGACGAGCTTTTCAGTCGTATCAACATCGATGATTTTGAAAGACCCTGAACTTTCAAAATAAGGTTTTTAATTGATTTTTGCGATCTTCGGCTGCAGCGCACACTCTAAGAATGAACTGCGACGAAATGGCTGGAGATAGACTGACAGTTTGCGAACAGGAACTGCTATAGGCCAGTGATGTGTCGTCGAGGACTTGTCCTCGTCCTCGAGGCGCCTCGAGGACAAAGAGCTGTGTCCTTGTCCACGTCCTTGTCCTCGGCCTTAAGTCCTTGTCCTCATCCTCGAGTTTGATTTCAAATACGTCACACATTCGTAGCTGAGTTTTGGCAAAAATTTTAAGAAATTTCTCCGAAATGACTCGATGTTGCTGTATCGCCTACAGCATGGGCCATCACGTGCAGTTCGCGTGAACAAGCATCAGACGCGATTCAGCAGCTTCGTTAAACACACGACAGTGACGACATACTTTTATTATTAACGTGAATTTTCTTTAAATATCTGCGGTACTTTACTTGAATTACAAATATTTATTTGCTTTTTTGGTAAACATTGTCCTTCGTAACTGTATCAACAATTACAACTCACGTGTCGTACAGAAAAGACATTATTTCCATTGAGGACATTTTACCGACAGAGATTCATTTACCCTGCAGTTAGAGCTTCATCTATAGCGTTTAGTCCAGCCATAAAACTTTGTTTTGTTGTACAGTATACAGTCTTTATGCATGCGCTCCTAATTACGAAAAATAGCACAGTTTTCCGTTTGCTCGACTGGGTTCTTTTCGCTAGGAGAAATTCTGGCTACGCCACTTGTGAACATTATGCAGATCTTTACTATCTCAGGGTATCAGTGAGTACATATGGCAAGTCCCAGTCTGAACGCTTGTGCAGAGGTCCATACGACGGCCAACAACTGTATGCGATGCACAAATTTTATGCATATAAATGCACATAAACTGTCTCTCATGTCCTGGCAACGACGTGCATCTAGGATTTGTATTTGCAAGTCGCTGTGTGCCAGTACGTTACGACTGAATACTGATCACCACCGTGGCAATAACATCACGTGACTTGTACGTCATCCACGTGATTAAACTTGCCTAGAACTAGCTGGCGACCATGCAGCGTTGAGTTATCAGCTGACCGGTCGCGTTTATCATGCATTGACTGTAAGCTATGAATGCACTGACGGCTGAAAAAAGCACCGCTTTTTATGGCGCGATGCGCAGTTGTGCTGCCCGTCCGTCCGTCAGTATTACTCGTATAGTTACAACAAGTAGGCAGTACGAGCTTATACCACGCCAGACAGTGCTATAACATACATGAACCACGCTCAGATTGCATAGACTAGCCTACAGTGCACCGTCGGTCGTCTGGTTTACAACTGCAGCCGAAAGTTGTGAAAACAATACTAATGCGAGCTAAGTGTGATTTAACTAACGTTGAAGCGCTGAACTGTCAATCGCATAGTATCAATAGGCTAGGTGTAGAAGCTTAATTACTGGCTAAATTGATTACTGATTGTACTCTTGTGCACGGGTTTAATGAAAATAATCTTCTGGTGTTAATACACCTATGTCGTAGATATAAAAACGAACCACGCATGCCTAGTGGGTTAGGCCTACTTCGAAAGCAAGTACATGATTAGTCTACAGAGTACAACCTTCGCACTTTGCATCCCTAACGTCGTCGAGGAAAGCGCCTCCAAAATTCGAGTCAAATGGCAAAGTTGAGATAGCGTATGTGCAACAGAGCATAAAACTGCAATACAACGTGAAGCATAATTACTGGCTAAATTGATTACTGATTGTACTCTTGTGCACGGGTTTAATGAAAATAATCTTCTGGTGTTAATACTATCGAGCTCCGTCTCTATAGTATCGAGGTTTTAGCCTTGGTCTTGATCACCGCATTCTGTCGTTTACATCGCTATTTTTTGCACTTCCATATTTTCGTAGAGTGTATTGTACTTGTTTGTACTAGAGTAATACCTCTCTAAACCGTGATGAAACGTTTAGGCCGACATAGCAGATCAGCAACCTGGCGATGGTGTTTGAAGACGCGTTTGACCTCCACCCAAGCGATCTCGACCCCCGGCCGCTGAGGGTCACGTTCCAGACCTCTGATAGTCCCGGTCAGTATCACCTCAGCAACGCGCACTCGATCCGCCAGCCCTGGTTCATCGCACTCCCGCTGTCGACGGTGCAGGCGCTGGAAGTACCGGCTCAGATAGTTCGACTTCCGGTCTGTGATGGCGACACCGTACGCGATGTCGGGGACGAGGACGGTGGCGGCAAACAGCCACCAGAAAGCGGTGATAACCACGGCTGTGATGTACGACTGCGTAGCCATCATCACTTCTATCTACCTGCAAGCCTACTGACGGACACCTATCATCGCGTACACAACCTACACACTACACGAGCGGCTACCGTTCAACTCACCACCGGCACTGCGCAGCAGCGAGGCACTCGAAGTGAGTAATAAGCACAGCGGCAACGGCGGTCAAGCGAAGAATACACAACGAACAGCGCGGTCCGACAAAAATAACTCATCCACGGCTACGAACTCAGTCAAGAGATTTCAGACCGAGTCGACCCGACCAAGGCGAGCGCGTCTTCACGATGTCAGTGCGCGCCGGAAGTTCTGTTGTTGTTGCGGCGGATACGCACTCGCTGACGCAGTGGCTAATATCCGAGAGAGCGTGCAGTATCAATAAAAACTAGCGCAACGTGCGACGAAAGGACCGGTAGTCACTTATGCTAGGTATACGGTTGGGTCGAGCCTCGACCTGATTGGGTTGAAATATGAAATTGTTCGACGCGACGCCCGCCGATGCTTGCAATGTGTATTGTAAGTGATAGATTAGATTGATGTCAGCAGAACGCGTGGATGTGTTTGGCTGATTCTGTGACAAACCACCCGCGATAAATCCCACCCCCTTCGAGCATATGTGTAACGTGAGCTTTCAAAAACTAATCGGATCAGCTGAGCTAACACCAGTATACTGAGTGTGAAGGCTAAGGCTGAACCTTCCACTAGCTCTGGTTTAGCCCTCCCCATCTTTGCTACGATCTGCTACTGCTTTGCTTTTGACTGTTCGCCTTCTGTCGTTCAGAATTTAGACTTTATTAGGCCTACTTGTTTGATGACCGAGGCAGTTAATTTTAGCCTCAACCCTTCTTGCTATCAAATATCACTAACCACTGGCTACTCTGTCCGTAAGTACGAATTATGGCACAGAGAAGAGGTTTCGTCGTATGTGGACTTTTGTCACGGGGGTGTTGTCGGGAGCGGTGCGGGTTTATCGTGAATGATTTTCTCTATAGCCCTGCATGTCTGTGTGTGGCTGTCTGTACTGCACGCTCTGATGCGCTTGACTTGCGGAACTCAATTGAAGCGAGCAGGACAGAGAATGAGAAAACAAATCACAATACACCTCGTCTGTCATGGCCGCAATACGGTGAACCTGACCCTCCCGCTGGTGATCATTGTAGAGATTCGCAGCGACGCACTGGCCACTCGACAGATGTCGCGACGGCCTCAGTTTACGGCCGAGGATCCAGATCTATATAGAGCTACCCCATTATTGTGTCGTCCGTCTGAGCAAACGATTGCGTGCCGTAATGTCGGCTTCCGGCAGCTGCCGGACCAATGTTCGGGCGCATGTCTAAATTTTCTCAACATTTGACGTAAGCGAAATATTGGTGCGTGCCCATTTCTGTGAGAATCTGTCTTCCTAGTGCAAAATAATCTTCAGCTTTGGGGAGCGTAACCCCTGACCGTCCGCCAGGACTCTGCGGCCTCTGCCCTTGAACCCCGCTGGGAGACACTGGCAGCACTCAGATCTCTAACGTAAGCTATAAAAACCGGACCAATCCAAACTCTGCTGTTGCGGATCTGTTTCTTGTGATCCACGGAGTGTGTCCGAATGTGACTTTAGATAAACGGTTTATTTCATTATGGCAGCCAGTGGCTGGATTGACTTATCGATGGCCCCGCCTGCAATGTCCACACCCATGAAGTTCCGTGACGCTCCAGGGCGGTGTGAAGTCCACACTTCGAGACCAGTGTGACTGCTGAAGACACACACATACACACGTGTGGAGCGCCTCGAGGGTGACTGATGAAAATGCCACTCACCTGTACCCCGCTAGCGCTTTAAATAACTCCCCCCCCCGATAAAACCGTCCCACGTTTTAAATATCGGCTTGTTTTTAACTGAACTGCTTCGTAACAGAGAGAAGTAATGTAGCGTGGGCTAAACTCCACTGCTGTGATTTATTGCGGATTTGTTGGACAATAAGCTGTGCAACAGATTCGCGCCTAATTGAAGTAGTGGAGTAAAGCAGAATCTCCATTGTCTTTCGTGAATCGAGACGATTTATGACTTACCAGGTGGGCCAAAAAATCTAACGCTAACGTCTTACGTCACGATATTGTTGCGCTGGCTGCGTTTTACTGTCTCTGTAGGTTTACAGCAGATAGTTGACATCGCTCTTTCTCTCAGTGTATGTACAGGGTGGGCAAAAAGTCTTACACATCTGTGGTTTTGATGATTCCGTTTGGTGATTTTGGTGATTTAAGCAGCATTGTGTTTCTATCTATATTTAGGGCATCTGCAAAGTTTTGTTTTCTTGCTCGACGACTGATGGTATTTTGCATTGCATCGTATAAGCGTATACACAAATATAGCCTATAGGCCTATGAAACATTGTGAGCACATTTTGAATTGATTAAAATAAATAAATAAGGAAAACAACAGCTTTTGGGTACGCATACGCAGAAGTTTGAAATGAAATAACTAAAAGCAAAAGCTACAATATACTTTCCGTCGTTCTGTTTGTCCGTCTGTCTATCTGTCTGTCTCTTTCATTTTGTGTTTTATTCCTCTGCAGTTGTGCGAATAAAGAGTTATATCATATAGGCCTAGTCCGTCATAATTGAAGCCCAAAACTGCACGTGTGCTTTACACAAGTAATTTTGGACACATTACTTAATGAAATCATTTTAACCCACAGTGACTGTACTGACGTTATCGTTGTTTTATACGTTTAAATTAACGAATTTAACTGCGCAACCTAAGCAAAAATATGGTTCTTTATAGACTAAATAGCCTTTTCTGGTAGGGCCTAAACTGGAGTATAGTTGCCGTTTTTGATTATCTGGTGATTTCTCATAAAAGGTAAATACATTGGCTTTTGCTATGCATATTTTATCCAAATTGGCAGCTATGAATATTAAAACAGCGCTGGAAGTCTATTTATGCACCACCGTGCACATTTTGCCACACAACAGCGAACTGTCTATCTCACTTGATGATCAAGTACACGTTGCTCGTTAATGACACAGCTCGTTGACAGCATGTTTATTGTAACGTCACGTGCAGGCCTAGAGGCTTATTTCGGAAAGGGACACATTTTTGGCGCTATAAGCGGTCGTCTTTGAGTTAGTAGGCAAATAAGTACAAACTAATTTATATAGCGCACGATATAAGCGAACAACCAGCTGAATTGTTGTGTACAGGCGCTAGATGTAGTTTTTGGTCGACTGTTCTTATGGTAACGCCTTTAGTACAAGATTGTGACTGTTGCCTATCGTTTATCTGTAACTAATGTTTTGTGGCTAAACGGCATGTCGTAAATGGTCGGTGATGGTACTGCTAGATAGGGCGATGACGAGTTTCTATAGCTATCAATAGTATAAACCAAGTCGCTATCTCTAGCGGTTTAGCCGCATTTTTCAATGCTAACTTTTTGCCTATGCGAAATCTTCTTTTTATTCTTCCCTTTTCTGCCTGCATCCATCATCCACGTGCGTATTCTAGCGTTACTTGTAGCATTCGATAGCAGCGTTAACATAGCGTGTATAAAACTGTACTCAGTTCGGAAATCGCTTTCTCTCCGCAACTGAAGTCGGACGCTGGCCTTCGGACATAGGCGGTACGGTCGGCCTTCTTTAGCGACATCCGGACTTCTTGTAGATATGAGTTTTAACGGAGCATGTCGTGTACGTATCATGAGTAAGTAGGAGACGTGTCCACACTTTCAACCTATGGGAAGTGGGACAGTAATGCACCTGACCTCTGATGGTATACGACGGTTGAAAATTTATCCTATGCATTGTTGACAATTTTTTTCGCAAAAAAACATTGCAGCTAGTATAATAAGGCAGGTATTCTAATTTTTGTCTGGTTGCTTTCAGGGCCGACCTTCTTTCGGCGAATGGAGATCCGTTTGCGTGCATGTGTTAAGTACTAGTATTTTAAATTCTAACATCAACGTGCACGTATAACCATGCAATGCATACGATTGACGTTCAGGATTTGTTTGGACTTGCTAAAGAGTTTACAGCACACCAGACTCTCGAGCTAGATTCAAGAAAAGATACAAACAAGGAAGGAGAGGAAACGGAGAGATGTGGAGAGAAAGAGCCTAAGAAAAGGGAGAAATAGAGGCAGGTACATTTATGAAGGTTGTTCAATAATTACTGAGAACTAATGTATCTAGAAGAAAATGTACACTTTACTGATATATAGATTGTCAATAATAATAGGCCTACATTAATTCTCAGTAATTTTTGAACAACCCTCGTATAGGCATGCTATGTTGTTGAAGCAGTGCAGACAGCAAGAGTCTGGAAACGTCTTGTATCAACTTCATCGTCTCCTGTGCGATGACGAGCGACATAAAGATGGAACAGAAGTAAAACTTACTGCTTAAGGCAATAAGTTTTCATGGCAATAAACATAGCAGACGATTTGTACCACGTCTTTGTTTCTTGGAATTTGACGTTTCGTACCACGGCGCGGGAGCTGAGGTTGGGAGCAGCGGCTTGTTTTTGGCTACACAGCCGTCAGAAAAATCATAGCCGGACTTATGCATGAATACATTTAACATACATTGGTTGCAAAAATTTAGCTTTGACGACATCGAATGTGCATATCTCTACCATTTTGCTATCAGCTAAATGATTTTGTGAGTAGACATGTTAGAAAGAGGCTCCCAAAAAGCTGTAATTTTAAACTTGCTTTAGGCCTACTCGTTCACGACGTGTCACTCCCTGTACCGGCCCACTAACTGCGCCCGCACCCCGCGACGTGGTACGAATCATCATATAATCCGATAAGATTAACAGCAAATGAATAGATGAATGCGTCAATCGGTCAGTCAGTTAGTCAATCAGTCATAAAATAAACCTTTATAAGCCTGTATAAAATTCTGAGACGCCACTACAGCTGTACCGCCAGTTGTCGTGCTTATACTTTCTACGTGCTATTACTGCCTGTATTTTGATGTAGCCGAGAAAAGAATGCTGACGATGATGATGCTGAACACACACTCAGTCAATCATTCGATCAATCAAGTCCGTGTCAGTCATCGGTCGGATAGATAGACGATGTGTTCGGCCTGCGAGTCAAACCAACTCGACTTCGAGGTGTCGCTTGGGGTGCCGCTTCTTCCGGCGGGTACTGAGAGACACGCAGACCTGGGGAATTCCGAAACCGAGTCTCCGCCACACCTCCCTCGCCGCGCTCCGGCTCCTGTTTTCTGGGTCCCCGGTAAGTGTTGGTTTCAGAGAGTGGAATCTCTTCGGTGTTGACGTACAGCGACTGCAGCGAATTCCTGATGTGGAACGGGCCGCTGTAGTTGTAGTAGGTGGCGCTGTCTCTGGGGCGGAGGTTTGATCTGCTTCGAAGTGGGTTTCCGTCTCCGACGTCATATTGATTGAGGACGCTCAGATAGTTGTGGCGCTCGTCACTAACGTACGGATAGTTCGAATCTCGAGCAGTAGGCGAGCTGGTGTTGTAGTAGACTCCGCTGTCTCTCTGATATTGACGAAGAGTCTTAGGCCCGGCTTCGGGTTCGTCGTTCTCTGATATTCCGCTGAGTGTTCGCGCGTAGCCGTAGACAACCGGACGCGGGATTTGATGGACCGGATAATACACGAGCGAACTCATCGGCGGCGGGATAAGTTTTCTGTAAGCAAACCAGATCAAGCTTATAAAACCACATCGGTCTACGATTAGTAACACAAGAGCTAGATTGCATCAGTTTATAAACACGATGAGTTTAAAGTTAGACCAGTGTCAGTATAAAAGATAACAGCACACGAAACGCACAATCGCACATTTAGATTAAAACAAAAATGTTCCATCGTAGACGCATGGTAAATATGGACAAAACCATGCGTTTATCTAGCACCGTTATGGAGATATGGCCGTTTAAAGTTCTTCCAGGAAGGCTCTTCCAGGAACAGAGGTCGGTCGTTGGTCGGTCGGTCGGTCGGTCCTCAGTATACACTGATCTTATATACTCCTCTTCGCTACGTTAGGAACGTAGCACGCGAGGAGTAAAAATTGTTTTGTTGCATGGCGTGCCAACACTACTGTCACGGTCCTGCGACACATTCAAGCACGACTTCGTGGGCTTCATTCCTTTCACCCTCTCGATGTATTCTAGCCAAAAACGTAAGCAATATTAATGATGCGTTGTTAACGCGTAACGCATGCGTTAAAAAATGAACGTTTCGACAGCTCTACTCTGAATACATTATTTTGGCGAGTCTGCCACGCGGCCTGTAGGCCTAAGTAAAACTGTGATGCCAAACTGGGCAGAGCATACTCAAGGATCGCACGAGCTGCAGACATAAGTTACGGCTAATTATAAATGTTAGTGAACTTCCAGTTTCGATGATTCTGCTGGCTCTGGTGTTTTATTTGTATGTCTCTCTGCTTTTGTGTTTATTTAGAAAGTGTTTCTAAGCTATTCTAAAAAATTTTCAAAGATACAAAAACGTAGCGATCGATGATATTACGCCAGAAAGCGAGGCACCAAAGACGTCAAGATAAAAACTGCTTTTGATGCATTTTGATCTTTAAGCTACACATCTGATGTTAGGAATTGAATTTGTTGCTTTCTGACGACGTTATAGGTGTTTAAGAACAGCAGGGTAAAATTTTACAGGTCTGTATCTATACACTAATAAGTCATGATTTAGCGCGCTTCATGTTACACAAATTGTGCAATAATACACGTTAAAATAGCCTAGCATATGATTAGAGAACTATGAAAAGTGACTGAAGTAATTCGATAAAACGCGAAATCGCTGACCGACAAAGCTGATCGGTGCCGCTACAACCTGATGAAATCATAAGTAGGCAATATCATGTTTTGGATGGGCGTTTAACCTCCAAATCTTCCCACAATGTGTCATTGTACCTGCCAAATGACATATAAAGTTGTCGAACGGTTTAAGCAAGGTGCAAGAATGTGACAGACGACAGAGAAACAACGCTATGACCAATCTGTAGGTAGTAGGATTAGGCGGAAATGCTTGTGCTGCAAGAAGCAATTCCGCCTAAAAAGCAGTACCGGTAGATCACCTTTGCTGTGAGTTATCATCCGCGTCAGGTTTTTGTTTGCGTCTGCGTCGTCTGAGACACACCACTATGATGACGATAATGACAACGACCAGTAGAGCTACACCACTGACCACACCAGCGACGATGTACGGCCACACGGGCTGTTCGACTTCTTTGTACTGAACGCAGTAGATGAACAACTTGTTTTTTGGGGACAAGCCGATCTGCGCCTGAAAACAACGAATACCCCCTTGGGCTTAATCATTAATTATTATGTACAGTGTACGGCAATAAGAAATCCCATTGAAAAATTAGTATTATTTCGGTAGGGGGCTTACGGTTATTTTCACAGATTGTTCCCGACACAATTGGCCGTTACTGTTCTGAATTTCGTCGTCTCAAGTGTCGTTGTTCAGAAATACAGCTGCAATTAAAGTAATTTTGTTGTCGTATTGACAAAAAACTAATTGAACACATTCGAAATCACCCAAGCCTAGAATCCTGCCTATAAACTTCTGCGACAAGGAAATGATCAATCACTATATGATACACACTAACCGTAAGCGCCAGCAGTTTAGTCGAGTTCTTACAGAAGCTGATCCAGGTTTCATCGACATGAGGCTTGTCTGTGGGTGGCTCACACGTGATCTGGTTGCTGGAAAAGTCAACAATGCTGCAGTTTCCGACGCCGACTTTAATCCGGTAGTCTGCACCGGAACAGCCATAGTCCAGCCGACTTCCCTGCAACAAGTATGCAGAGAAAGTCAGCGGTGGTTGTGTCCAATCAATATAGGTAGTATCTGCCCACTCCGTGTCCGTTTAGTACTTGGATGGGTGACTGCCAGTGCATGTGGATACGAAAACCATCTCGACATGCAATCAACCACCCAGGTTCCCTCAGTCTTCTATCTCTATAGAGTAGGAAAATGAGTACGCACCTGCTTGGCTGGAGTTAAAGGCGGGGCGCGTCGCCGAGTTTACATTGTGTAGGATGAAAAACTAGACTTGATTACGATATCACGATATTTGTAAAACGCTAAAAAGACACAAAAACCAAGCAACATGCAATACAGTGAAAGTTAATGCAACGTACGTACCTTAATAAAGAGATATTTGCTGATGCTCGGGTCATACTGGGCAGGCTCTGATCTGCGGAGTGGAAAAGGATCCCTGAACGGATTCAGAGTAAAGGTGATGTCCGGACGGGACTTGCTAACGTTTTTGAATGTCGGCAGATTGTCGAGGATGAAGCCAATGTAGAGGTTAGCGACGTCATCGTCAACTCGTAGCGTGGACACGGCGGTGCCCTCACGTCGTGTGTCGTTGCTCAACACAAACTCGGCCGGGAGGTTTAACACCGGCATTTCGCATAGCATGTTGTCACTAGAGTTCAGCTGGCATAACTGTTGCACACAGAAAGATACATGTAGCCCTACCTTTCTCTGTCTCTTTTCTTTTCTCTCTCTACTTCACTACTGACACTAGAAGAGATCGGATGTCTCAAACCTCTGTCGAGAACTGTTCTGCCACCTGCCGAATACAAAAGACTTATTATTGATAAACCCTGATAGCATAAAAATCCAGAATCTATAAAAAATAATCTGGATCGCCGCCAAAATCTAATCACTTTCTGCATGCTTTGACCATGTCTTACAACATAAATTTCATCAAATTTTTAAAAATAATTTCCGCGTAATCGCAGCTGACAAAATCGACCGATCCAAAACATGGCCTGCTTCGACGCCTCGGTTCAGCCGAGACAATTAACAACGTTGTACAACTAAAAGCGACCATACATCTCAAATTTTCGCCGACATTGATGCTGCCACCGGCTCAACAGAAAATCTTACGGCACTTTTGCGTATTCTGTGTTACGCTGCAGACCATGGGGAAATGTCCCAGGCCTTCCGGCAGAGAAAGTATCCGACAAGGAAATGTTCGAAGAGAAAAACGTCCGGGATGAAAACGTCCAGAAGGAGAAATGTCCGGCTCCCGCGTTTTCGGGTCCGCTGTCATCGCGTCCGTGCAGAAGTCACCCAGAGATTTTTCAGCACGACATAACCCAATGAGGATGATTCCACCAAACTTGGTTTGATGATGTACCAATAGTTAAGCTAAAGCCAAAGATAACTGATTATGTTTCCAAAATCGTGAAGTCAAAGTCAAAGTCAAGGTCGCTACAAGCTGCAAAACTTCGGAACCCCGTAAGTACCCACAGCTCATGAACGACCTGGACGGCCGCGGCAACCCTTTTATATCACAGGCGCGCGGTAGCGCAGCTCTGTGTTAATGGCGACCGGCTAAGTCAATGGAGACTGACAAAATTCGACCCCTTGCAGATTCGAAACCTCTCAACCAATTGACACAAAATTTGAAACAGGTGATAAGGTCTGCGAGACGACCCCCTGTGCACAATTTCGTGCAAATCCGTCTATTTGGGGCTTCTCGGCAAATGGGTGAAATATAACGAAATTTTTATACCTTTTGTGTTGACCGACCTACAGGTCAGACCTCCCGGTGGATTTTCACGCGCGATGGCTCAGACGACGCGGCCTCACGCAAGGGCCAAACCTTTTATGGAACCAAAATTCGAAGTTAATATCTAACCCTGAAAAATTGAAAACTGGGCCCAAAAACAAACTAAAATTTTCGGCCAAAAACGCTCCTGTATAAAAATTTCACCTATAAACGGCCCTTAATCGTCATCGTAGCCCCATAAAAGTTGTTTAGTGAATAAGCAATATGGCCTTGGGAATTCCAAATATGTGGTCATTTTTAACCCCTTACCCACAGGTCACGTGACACGGGGCATGCGCAGTGAACTTTTGGCCTTTAGCATGGGCAAATGCAATTTTGAGGCTTTATATCTCCGTAACGGTGCAAGATAGACGCATGGTCATCATTAACCACCAATAGGAAGTGCCCACGCCGAGTCAGATGGTCACGTGATCGATGACGTCACGTAACTCCTAAAGGTCAAAATCGTGACCCCCAAAAAACTAAGGTTCTGTGTTTTCATGGCCGTGGAAAACAGATGGCTGATAATTGACCATCAACATATAAACTTTGTTTTTGTAGTAAAACAGCAAATGTAAATGTACAAAACATCAGTTCATAAGTTATACTTGTTACTTGAAAACAGCAAAAATCATAAAAAGGTGATATTATTCAACAGCACATTGACAGTTAAGCGATGTGATGGTGATGTATGTCACCTTTTTATGATTTTTGCTGTTTTTGATGTGTCAGTCATTGCATGTCACCGTTAACAAGTGTATGAACTGATGTTTTGTACATTTATTATAGTTAACGGAAACCGACTGGGCTTAAGTATAAGCCAGGACAAATACCGACGTTATGATTTGGTTTGCAAAGATGGACATGAGGCCAGCGTTTTCAAGGTCAAGGCCACTAAGTAACAGAGTCTGAAGACGAGTTGTTTAATAACCTATCTACGCCACAGTAAAACTGCAGATCCAGATAATTAATCTTGCACCGTCACGGTGACATAACAAAGCGGATATGTCATACAAATATCATAAACTCACTGCACAAAGCGCATTCATTACAGGTAACTAGAGGCCAAGGCGTCGAGGCCAAAACCAAGACCACGATTTGTTGTTTTCAAGCTGTTCTCAAAGTCCTCGAGATCCCCATCTCTGCTTGTTTGTTGTAAACCACGAATACACTGTGTCCCAAATAACGTCCCGCTTTCTTATTGTCCAAAACTTTGCCAAGTGTTTTAGAATTTTTAAAACTTTTTTACGGATGAATTTTGTGAACAACTAGCAATAAAGCAATTATGGAGTATCCCACCATATCTTAACTGTGTCGCTACACTACCTCGTAATTTGTGAAAATTTATGTTTCGCATAGTAGTGTAGCGACATAGTTAAATTGTGGTGAAATATTTGTTAAAACACATTACTGCTATTGTTTACAGTATGTGCTAGCGAAAGAATTTCGAAAATTGGTTAATTCTTAACAAAGATATGTACATTGTAATAGTGGGGCGTTTTTGGGGACAGTGTACGAGTATTATACTATACATACACTGTGAGGGTAGCTTATGATTTCTTCTCTGTAGCCGTCATCACCATCGTCATAATTTCTCTCCGCTTGGCCGTCTTTGTTTTTTCTTCTGATAGTCACAGTTACGACCATTTTCGGTCTTTGGACGACGTCCATATTTTGTCCTTGAACCGTCAGTTTGATGCCGCCTCTAAAATAGCGTTTTATGAGATATACATTTTAATGGTTTATATTCTATTTTTTAATTTTGCAAAATTATACGTTATACACGTTATACACAGACGGACAGACGGAAGGATAACTGTCTACTCTAATGTCTATGCAATTGGTCTACGTTTAACGCGCGCTGAATCCAAAACTTTAATTAATTACGTTGTGTTGATTGATAATTTATCATACAACACGCTGTACAACAAATCCATAGAAAGCAATAGACTTACATCAAGTCCACATTGCTGACAGTCAACTGTTAAAAGCTTTTAAACATTTACACCACTCAGACGTGTCAACTCAGCCTCCTACCCTCAGTGAAATGGAAAATGAGTAGCAGCTTACGAGCTATGGGATGTAGGCCTAGTGTGGCTAATTGAGATGGTGGTGTGTCTGCTGGCTGCACCGCAGGTCCCATAATGAAAATGTTAGCTAACGCAGGCAATGGATGGTCGTATAGTGCGGTGCGGTATATCATTAGCTTATGCCAATCAGCTGCCACTTACAAGATTGTAAAGCGTTTCTGGTATCGAGTTTGACTCTCGAAGCAGCGCACAGCAAGTACCTGACCTGCATTTCTGACCTTTACATATCCTAGGCATAAGTCTAGTCATAGAAACAGAGATAGTGTAGTAAACTGACGTGACAAGTTGTTCGCTGGGTAGTATGTTAGAGATGTCGGGGTTGCCCGTATACTGGAAGTATATTTTGGAGCTGCGCGGATCAACTAGACCACTGAACTCCATCTTGACTTCCATGCGTTGTCCTACGTACGAATCGTTTGCCCTCGGTGACGTCACTGCCACCGACGTAGGAGTGCTACAATTATTATTCACATCTTTAAACAGTGAAGTATAAAAGCTATGTTACACTTGCAATGATATTTTGTGCTTTAACACAATCATTAGCAAACATGTAGTAGAATATTTTATAAGGATTGCGCGCGCACGGCCTGAAAACAGAAAGGATTACCTGGGTTAGGCCTACTGTATGCGGACAAAATATTTCCTAAAATAGGCCCTATGTTAGACGTGGTTATATGTAACTAAAACACTAGCTGCATAGACCTTATGCCAGCGGCGGTCAGGGATAATGTGGACAAGAAAAAGTAAATGTATAGCTACTGTTTTATGGCCAACACACCCATGCACAGCTAATTTTTGGTGGGTCATGCACAGCCACATGATACAGGGTGACAACACGAGTGAATTTAATGTGAATAACCTGAGATTAGGCACGGCGTACGCGTAGAGATCAGGCAAAGATTTGTTCTCACTGACGAAGTGCGCACCGAGCACTGGGTACGCGTCGAACCTCTCGCCAAGCACCGTCACAATCGCTCCTCCAGCCAGAATGCCTCGATACAGCAGAATGTCCCGCACTATCGGCTTACGGTCGGCCGTCATGTCTGTGCATAATACCCCGTTTACACGATCGAGCAAACATCGAACAGACATCGAACAAACGTCGAGCAAACGTATTCAAACTACACGTGCTAATTGTTCGACGTCTGTTCGACGTTTGCTGGACGTCTGCTCGATGTTTCCTAGCATTCGATCGTGTAAACGGGGTATAAAGCATAGAAAACATCGAGCAAACATCGAGCTGGCTCGTCCAGCTAACATATAGCCAGGTCGTCGAGCAAGCTTGATCGTGTAAACGGGGTATAACCCATGCACGCGAAGGGTGCTTGCACTTTTGCAACCAGTTCTACACCGTGTCCGGAAAAAAGCCTACACTTTTCCCAGAATAACTTCAACAAATTTAAACTTATTTTTAGAATTTTTGGCACACATTATCATAATGATACGTGACCTGTGGGCACGGGGTCTAAAATGACCACATATTTGGAATTCCTGGGGCCATATTGCCTATTCACTATACAACTTTTATTGGTCTACGATGACGATTAGGGGCCGTTTATAGGTGAAATTTTTATACAGGAGCGTTTTTGGCCGAAAATTTTAGTCCGTTTTTGGGCCCAATTTTTGACTTTGGGGGGATTTTTCAGGGGTTAGATATTAACTTCAAATTTCGGTTCCCAATAACAATCATAGTTTTGGACTTAAAAAGTTTTCTTACCATCATTGATGATACTTACTTTTTTCGCAGCGGCGACCGACGATGATAAAGTTGCTGTCGTCTTTATCCTCATCTTCTTTCGTTGGACAAATGCACTTGAAGCGATTCAACTCGTTGACACACGTGCCGTTATTGAGACACGGCGAAACACCGTCCGGTGTCACACACTCGTCTATGTCTGTCCGACATCGTCATAACGTGAAATGTCACGTGACAATCAGTATGTAATAATTTTACCACTAATCATACATAGAGATTTTACTCGAAATGTCGCATGTCAGTCAACAAATCAATCATTTAAAACAGTGGCGGATCTAGAAATTTGGAACAGTAGGCGGAAGGGTAGCGGGCGGGGCCTGGGGAGGGGGCTGTGCCCCCTCCGCAGAAAATGTTTAAACAAATTAGGCAAAAATAATGCATTTTCGTGCAAAAATTTTCACATGTTTTAAGATGCATCTAGTCAATAGAACCGCCACCGCTGGATTCGGAAGTGATTTAAAATAACCATTTACGATACGTGCTCAAAACCTACAGATATGTCCGAATTTAAACAAAAACCTAAATTACAGATAAAACGCTCGCCAAGAAGCCAAACTGTTTCAGGCTTCAATGCCGGCAATATTCTTTACCTTGGCAGTACTTGGGGTCGTTGGTTGGTTTGAATCCAGGTTGACATTCGCATTTGTAGTCGTTGACGAGATCAACGCATTTTCCGAACGGGTAGCAAGGATAGTCGTCGCATTCAATAATCTCGACTGCACGCAGTGTTTAACATAATATATGTAAAAAAAACTGACCAGCTTACAACTGTGTGTAAGGACGATGTGATGATATCAGTCCTCTAAAACAGCAAAAATCATTTTGGTAACCTTAGATGGGGCTATGCGTATGGCGTTCTTACAAGCTGATTTTAGTTGGTAATCACTAACATAGTCTAAAGCCTTCTTCATTTGATGTTATTTGTCGTATTAGGCCTACTTGCCCAATGTTTACTATTTAGCGTAGCAGCCGAAAATGTTTCGGTTAGCCTATGGCTTAGCTAACGGTAGGCCTAACAAGGAAGCGAAAATATGACCCTGTGCCGACACAATATCCAGCTAACCGCGCACTCATAGGCCTATGCATACAAACTGTCCAACTGCACAGCACAACTCTAACCCTGACATTAGACACTTTAAAGCTGAAAGATGCTGTAGCAGCTACTGTGCCGTGGGAAACATTTACATCAATCTTGGATTTTTATGCCTTATTGCCTGAGTTATAAACGCGTGTAGAATGCACAGACGGATGACCGGATAATAAAGTGATTGGACATTGTTGATGTCTAATAAGAACGTGAACTTATCCGTGTGCTTGCCATTTATAGGCCTAACTGCATGCATGAATGATCCGGCTGTCGTCTTGGCCATACATTCGCTGTTAGTGCACTCAATTTTAGCCTGAGTAGCCTATTATGGCAATGACCATCCGATGGAGCAGGCCTATAGTCCAAAGTGAAAGCAGCTATATATGAGATCACCATATCGTCATTATGCAGACTTTTACATTAGTTAAGCTTAGGCCTATATTATACGCTTAGGCCTATCTGTTGTTTTACGGTGCACATTTTGGGCAGTTCGGCCAAATCGGTAAC
>Ga0209367_1002863_pt1 | contig 23110 bp, 21 predicted proteins | sample WorMetLIZISLAND2_FD_187412 | JGI IMG/M metagenome (GOLD analysis project Ga0209367, IMG submission 187412) | Marine gutless worms symbiont microbial communities from Max Planck institute for Marine Microbiology, Germany - Olavius geniculatus... ... | reverse complement strand
GCTCTGGACCCCGCTGGGAGCTCCGCCCCCAGACCCCCGTTATAGGCTCGCGCTCCACGCGCTCGCCATGGCTCCGGCCACTGCTTGCTCCTCCAACTTTCAAACACTTCCAACGCCCATGCTGACTGCTCGCGAACTGGCCACGTATACCGTTTACCGCAACACGATAAAGCAGACGGCTCAGCTCTCTGTAATCTATTCGTGCAGTAAATGTGAACGTCACTATCAACTCAGAGTTAGTTTAGGCCTATATATGTAAAAAAAAACTTACCAGTTTACAACTGTGTGTAAAGACGATGTGATATCAGTCCTGTAAAACAGCAAAAATCATTCGGGTAAGCTTAGATGGGGCTATGCATATGGCGTCCTTACAAGCTGACTCGAGTTGGTAATCACTAACATAGTCTAAAGCCTTCTTCATTTGATATTATTTGTCGTATTAGGCCTACTTGCCCAATGGTTACCGATTTGGCAAAACTGCCGAATATGTGCAGTTGTGCACCGTAAAACAACAGATAGGCCTAAGCGTATAATATAAGCTTAACTAATGTAAAAGTCTGCGTAATGAGGATACGGTGATCTCATATAGCTGCTTTCACCTTGGACTGAAACACTATAAACCTGCTGCTCGTTATACCTGGAAATCAAGGTTGGCTGTGGTAGACTTCGACTGACGTCATTTAATTGCTAAACCCTCAACCCGTATCTCCGTCAGATGCAAGAACCTTGGTGATATTTGTTGTACAAGCCGAGGTATAGCCCATTTTGTCTTAAATTTTGTTGCCATGGCAACAATTAAGGGTCGGTCGGGGTAAAATTCAGTTTGCAGTATTTGAAGGCCCATTTCCGAAAACTCCCCACAGATGAAAAATCTCGCAGATATCTCTTACACAAGCCGAGTTATAGTCAATTTTGTCTCGAATTTCGTTGTCATGGCAACGGGGGTCGGTCGGGGAAATTGCGATTGGCAGCATTCGATGGGCCATCGCCGTAAACCCCTCTATAGGTGCAAAAATCTTGCAGAAATATTTTAGAGAAGCCGAGTCATAGCCAATTTTGTTCAAAATTTCGTTACCATGGCAACGGGGGTCGGTCGAAGTAAAATGCCATTGGCAGCATTCGATGGCCATCCCCGAAAACACCCTATAAACGCAAAAATCTAGCAAAAAATCTCGCAAAATTCTCTTACGCAAGCCGAGTTATAGCGAATTTTGTCTCAAATTTCGTTGCCATGGCAACGGGGGTCAACTGGGGTAAATATAAATGTCACCATTAATTAAGCCGAAAACCATATCGTAGAACCAAAAATTACGACTCTATCTTGCACACAACCGAAGTTATGACAGTTTAAATAATTTTTAAATTTTACCCATATGCGCCATTGTAATTTTTTCGAGTTTTCCGAATAAATGAATAAAAAATAAATTTTTTTATTTTATAACAATAAAAAGGCACTTCCTTGCTCAGAACCGCGTCATTTGACGTATTAAGCGTAAAAATCGGTCTAACGGACTCGCCTGTAGGCGATCGAGTTCAAGAACCAACTAGAAATTTGGGGCAAAGCCCAACGTGAGTCCGCCCGGCGCCCTAAGTGCGACTAGGGGAAATTAAGGGGGCAAAATTTTCCCGGCATCAAAGTCACGTGGCCCGAACTCAAATGCATTGGCATACGCCGAACGCGCATTGTCGACTTAGGGTAGGTCAACATTAGCGCTTATAACTTGGTTCGTGGTGGACGGAATTTCACATAATTAGTCCGCCCGAAAACGATAGTTTTCGGAAGGACTTCTGTTTTGCTGTGGTTTATTTTTTCTTTTTTTCCTCGCGTAATCTCCGAGCTCTATCGGCAGATCGGCGCGAAATTTTGCACGATGCTCGATGCTGCGTTCAATTTTATAATCCCGGTCCAAAATTTTGGGGGAGCCTCCCAAAAAAATTTTTAGGGGCCAAAAACATGCAAAATTTGGCCCGATTTCGGTCGACTTCGAAGTTTGGCGGCGAGTATCTCCGGAACGGATGAAGATATTCAAAATCGGTGAGTTACTCGTTTGACAGCGATTCCTCTCGCGTTAGGCGAAACAAGTCCGGTGAAGATCGGTCCAGTAACCTTGGAGATCTAGATGTGAGTTTGTACCCACCTAAAGCGCATTTTTCGGAAGAACATATTTCGGCCCCTAGGGGGTGCTGCGCACCCAAATTTTTACACGCGCTAGAGAATCACCAAGTCTTACTAGCACACCCCCTACCAGGGACGGAGGCCCCCCTTACAACTTTTTTCAAAGGGGAGTCAAAATGCAATAAAGGATCACTTATAACTTCGGAGTTAAGAAGTGTAACCTGACGAAACTTTGGCACTTGACGCGCCTCTAGGTTGGGGTGTTAACGCAAGTACGAAGTTTGGGGGCACCGCCCCCCTTAAAATTTGGGAGGGCAAAAAATGTCCATAATTTAGTACGTTTTACGACAACTTTCGAGTTTGACCGCAAATATCTCTGGAATCGATGAAGATAGCGACAAAATCTAAGCGGCATTGACGAGAAGGATCTTTTCGGCGTTGAACAAAAAAAATTGGTGAAATTCGGTCCACCACGAACAAAGTTATAAGCGCTCACGTTGACCTACCCTAAGTCGACAATACGCATTCGGCGTATGCCAATGCATTTGAGTTCGGGCCAAATGACTTTGATGCCGGGAAAATTTTACCACCCCCCCTCTAATTTCCCCCAATCGGACTTAGGGCGCCGGGCACTCACGCTGGGCTTTGCCCCAAATTTCTAGTTTTTAATTACATATGCACATGTACTACAGAGTTCTTACAATTTTAGGTTTAGTCCATTTTTTGTGTTTTTTATATACAACTAGACATATGAACCACAGCATATAACAATGGACAATTCACACAAAGCTGCAAATGCCAAGACAGGACTTCACACCAAGATATTGCAGATGATAGCTCTGTTTATAAAACTTTACAATATTCCGTACCAAACAAAAAAAACGACAAATCCTCAACTGTTCTGAAAAGTCAGGAAAGAAACAGAATCTTAAAAAAACTACTTTCTAGCAGCTGCTTAAAGTTTTCCTTGGAGATAAATGACCTGGGTTAACATCGATAAATCAAATGTCAAGACTTAACAGACTTTTTCAATTAAGTTGCCAATGTGCAAAGTATATGTCAGTAGAAAAAAATCAAAACTACTAACGTTTTGCCCTAATCTTTGTGGTCGACCTCGGCGCTGCAACCCTATGACTGACTTTAGATGGCGGGGAAACTTCTATTACAACAGGAGTCTCTTTCTTTTTCTTCTTCTTCTCCCCGACACCGACACGTTTGCCAGCACCAATCATCCAGTCCGGAAATACCCTCTTTTTACCCAGCGGCATCGCTATTTCCTCATTCTTGTTTTCTGATACCTACATTCAACATACGGCATAGTCGTCTACAAATCCACTGATAAAGTCAGACAAACAGATTGTTAACACAGAAGAAGGCAGCATTAAACCAGAACTTCTCAACCAAGCACACAGAGAAGAACACTTATGCTATAATCTGATCCAAATTTTGCATGTGCATGTTAATCGACTTCTGCTATGAAAATTAGCGGTATGACCACTTCGGAGTACCAGATGATTTTAACCAAATTTTGTTGGTTTAAACCTCGTAAATGGCAGAAACAGAAACAGGTTTTTTGCTAGCAAAAACTCACCTTGAAAGAAACTCGACAAAACAAAACAACTGGAACTAGATTTGGTACAAACAGAGCACAAGCTGAAAATGAGAAATCAAAAAATCACAAATCTCCAAGTCACCTAACACTAGCAATCTACACAAATTTCCATAACTGGAAATGACAAACTCATGAACTTGAAGAGTGGACAAGGTCAAAGACCAACACAGCAGAAAGGCAAAACACAGAAATCAATGGAGAACATGCACGATGCTCACTACTGTAGTATCTATGGAAGACAGAGTTGGATATTCCAACTACAACTGTTCCAATCTGCTTTCTTTCTCTCTCTCCCCTCCCCTCTCCCATGGGCTCAGTGCCCATTGGTGTCCATGACAAATTTCACGAAATGTGTCCATTTCGTCCTGTCCATCACCAATCTGTAGACGGTGCCAATATCCTTGTTGCACCAGTCCACTAGGTCGTCTGTCCATCTTCTTTTCAGTTTTCCTCTCTTGTTCTTGCCATCCATTACGCCAAACACAACTTGTTTAATCAGCCTGTCATCTGGCATCCGGCACATGTGGCCAGAGAAGTTTGGTTTCCTCTCCATCATTCTCTGCACGACGTTGACACTTATGCCCATTCTTTTCATAATCTCTTTGTTCTTGATTCTTTGTCGCCATCTTATGTTTAATATCCTCCGTAGACATTTCATTTCAAAAGCCTGAAGACGGTTCACGTCACCTTTTTCTTGAACGTCCATGTCTCGGCCGCATACATCAGGACACTCGTCACACATACCTACAGTAACCTCGTCTTGGTCTGGTTACTGATATCTTTACTTTGCCATTCTTACCTGAAACACTGAAAGGCCCCGGGTGCTTTGCCAATTCTGTGCTTAATGTCTTTCGAACAATCATTATCCCATGACGTCAGACTTCCCAGATACACAAATTCCTCTATGTGTGTCCACATCTTGACCTTCCAGTTCCACATTTTTTCTATCTTTGTGCTTCCAAATATCAATGTCTTGAAATTTTGTATAATTGACTTTTAATCCTGACCTTCATCCTTCTTCGTGCAGATTGTTCACTACTTGCTGTAGACTATCACAGTTCTGCTCCATCGAGTCAACATCATCGCAAAACGCAAATTGTCAATAAGCCTTCCATGAATTGACACTGGATCTTTAATGCTGTTGACATCATTGTCCATAAGTAGGTTATGAAGATCAGAGGAGACAATGGGTCACCCTGTTTTGTGCCCAGCGTCTGCATAAGGACTCGCTCACTCGCCAATGTCTTTGCCCATCTTTACTGCAGCCTTGGAGTCTTCGTATAGTTGACGACGTACTCTGATGAGCTTTGCCCGTACTCCATATGAGCTCAAGACCGTCCAGATCATATTCTGCTTCATGGTGTCGAAAACTATCTGAAAGTCTACAAAACAAGTGTAGACTTTATTTCCTTTTATAAAGCCTTTTCTGCTATCAATCTCAGTGTCAGTATTTGCTGGATTGTGCTTCTGTTTTTTTCTGAAGCCTGCCTGCTTTTCTGATAGGTATGGCTCCAACTGTGGCTTCAATCTTTCCAGCAATATCATCATCAAGACTTGGCTCAACCTGCAATGTTTCTCAATTATTTTAACAACTACCTAATAAGGCTGATGTCTTGATATAACCAGTACTTCTGTTAATGTGGTACAAAAAAGTAACATGCTTTGAAACTACCTATGCTACGCTTATCCGTGCTATTCTGTGTCAAAAAATAAATGCAAGCTGTGCTTTACAAAATTACTGGAGAAATTCTGTTCAGGTAACCAGTGATACGATACAAAAGTCAATACATATATTATACAGCTGCCAGTTCACAAATCTTAGCCACAGGTGACAGTAAGCTCTTTTACCTCTTCATCTGCTTCACCATTTTCTTCATTTTCCACGGGCTTCTCTTCCGGTTCAGCCTCCGGTTCACTCACATCCTTTACCACTAAAGAATCAAACACCATCCAGTAGCATATCAGCAAAACGAAATCTTAAAAGAAAGAAAATGTTGGAGATTAGAACCATCATAAGAAGGTTTAAAAAAAATAACCAACTAGACTGTCAAGCGCTGTTCAAGGCTAAGTACTGTCCACAGAAGTTGCAGTACCATGCACACTAGACCAGAAAAAAACAAAAACAAACCACATGACCCTGACTTTTGACCTATGACCTTCAGATTCAATAGGTTTCTTGCGATTGTCCGAGTACATGTTCGAGCAAAATGTCATCAAAAAAGTGCACATAAGTGTTGACAGAGAGGAAAAACAAAAAACTTAACAATAGTGAAGCTAATGCTCAAAACAATACTGCCATTGCTGAACAGAACAAAACATCTGCACAGTAAATAACAATACTTTCACTGCTTTCACCGACAACATGCCACAAAAAGCTCACCTGCACTGTCATCATTTTCTTTATCCAGATCCCTGAAAACACATTTACAAGATATAACATCGTCATTACTGCTACTTTCATTTGATGTCCAAATTTCCTGAGTGCTGGAAAGTTGCCAAAAACGAACGGGCAACTGTTGGAACAAAACTATTTATAGGTCAGATATTCTAAGTTCCTGTCAGCCAATACCGCAGATTCAAAGTGCTCGCAGGTTCTTACAACATCACTAACTCACTATACAGCAAGTAGTCGGTAGAGTAGCTGTTTTGAAATTTCTGAAACAATGCAGATTTGGATCAGTAATAAACCACCCTTAGCTGCCCTTAAGGTGTGTACAAAGCGATGTAACTAAACTGAACCGAACTGGCATGGTTTAGTTTTTTTACAACTGACCAATGAGCAAGCAGAGTGAACTCAATGTTCATTGGTTAATGTGCATGTAAGCATAGTCATGTAGGCCACTGATGCCGTTAAACGATGTCTACAGTAATGCCTTACTGACTGCCCATTGGTCAGTTCGTTAGCTTGTCAGTTCAGTTCAGTTACATCGCTCTGCATGCAACTCTAACGTGGTCTTCACCACCAAGCAGATCCAAACACGTGGTTTCTACTACTGTGCAGAATTCATTTTCCCTGACTTTCCCCTGACTTTCTAAGGCGAAATGAATCATTTTTCCTGACTAATGTGTTCATGCGAAAAACCAATGTTAGTTTTTAATCACTTGCAATCGCACTAAAAACAAGGGCAGCAGAACAAATTTAAAACTGGCGATACAAATAATCTGCGAGTGAAGCGAGCAGGAAAATTTTTAAACTCTTGCGTGCAGTGTGCATAGTACTGTGTACAACAGTTTGAAATTTTTCCTGCGACTTTGTTAACTTTTAAATTTCCTGACTTTCCCCGACTCTCTGAGTTTTCCCCGACTTTGAAACGTAAAATTCCCTGACTTTTCCTGATTGTTTAATTTTCCCCCCGACTTTCCCTGACCATAAGAATCATGCAAACAGTATAAAAGCAAACATCAAAAACCAAATTGTGTTGCTGGAAATTAACACCACCAAAATGACAAAAGGTGAGCCGTTTAAGATAAATGACTGGCAAAACCAAATCCTACTCATGTGAGACTAAAACTGAATTCGTACTTGTTGTCATTGTTGGTGTAGATGATTCGATAAGCCAACTTGTCGGGCAGCAGCGCCACAACATCACCATGCTCTAGAACCTTTGGCTGATCCTTCGGCAGAACTGTCTGAGAACTGGTTCCCTTCAACTTGAAGAAACACGGGTTAGTGTGAATCTACAGTCAAATACACAGTGTCACACCCGATATCAATCAGTCGATCTAAAACTAACCACTTACCAAATAGCCAGTTGCTCAAACATTATATGTCTAAAAGAAAAAATAACACTTAAAACATGTCAAAATTAAAAAACCAAAATCAAAGATAAAATGCTTGCTGAAACAGTAATGTTTTAAGTTCAGTGTTGGACAGCTGTCGAAGAATGATGGCAAACTGTTCTATGCTGCTGGTAGAGCAGTATACAGAAATGCTCGTCATCTGAACTTTAGTCGTGTGTGTGGTTGTTCATAGCAAAGACTGCTGCCGAACCAAAGTTTGCGATGTGATACTGGCTGTTTGTCTGAGATTTGTCAGTACAATTAAAATGGTACTTGTGAAAAAATGGGGATAGAGCTGATTCTTGGTCTTTACACAGCCAGCCATACAGATTATAAAACTACTGGTAAAAAATTACCCATAGAGTCAATGCTTTCTGCTAGGCTCCAAGGTCCTACAGCTAGCTTCCCAGCTATAATATATATATCAGCTTTAATACTGCAACTAACAGTCTAACGAAACAATGAAGCTAAACTACTGGCAAACCACACAAGAGCTACGATTCATCTCTACACAGTGATAGCCCCCTGACCTCCAATAGACAGCATTATCACACTGATGTCTGTCTGGAGGACAACAGGGAAGATTATGAGAACTACCATTATGTTAATTACATATGCAATGCGTATAACGGAGTTCTTACAATTTTAGGTTTAGCTTGTTTTTTGTATTTTGTGTTTTGTGTTTCTGTAAAGGTTAAACTTACTGTTCCGTTATTATGTGTTTGTGTGCATTAGGCCTGGAAAGGCTGTCCCCAAAATGACCTATACTGTGCCGGGTGGGATGTTAAACCCTACTCACTCACTCTACACAATGATACTTACTGGTGTGATAACAAGCTTCCCATCACTGTTGATTTCAACTATGGCATGATTCCGTGACACACGCTTATCAGATACCTGAAACATAACGGGTAAAAACTGCACTAATAAGTGCATTAAGCAACTATGTATAATGCTTGATTTTACCTATGTTTAACATTAGAATTCCAAAGTTCAAAGCACATAACTATGCAGCATGTTAAAAAGTTATCAATCTGACTAATTGTCATTATGCTTATCTAAAACAAAAACTGAATAATAAAAAATGCACAGCATACATAGCTTCATAACAGTCATGACCAACCAATAAGTATACCAATATGTATATATCATACAAGCAGATGGTAGCAAAACCTGTAGAAATGTTCCCCTGCCAATAGTTGTTTTACCACTGGGAATATCGACACCATCTCCACCATCAACCGGTGTCATTTTGATGCCAGACACATCGGCCATTGTCTCACTTCAATAGTAAATCCTCATTCACTCTGCAGAAACAATGCATGCAGAAAAAGTTTTAAATTCAAAACCTTCTGTAACATAACTAACCAATCAAAATCATCACTGCACAAACGTACACAGTGAACATGGCTGCAAGTAAAAGGCGAATGTGCTAATCAGCAGATGTCGAACGTTGCAATTTATTATTCTAACCATCCCCTAACCCTATTCCTAACCCTAAGCCTAACCCTAACACCAACCCTAGCCATAACCTGCACACAAGATCAGCAGATCTGCACATCTGCAAAGCCTACTGAACACTGTTACCCGTCTAACAACAATCACTAACCAGTAACCAATCCATGCTGTTAAGCCACAATCATTACCGTAATACTAAAGATCGGGGGAAAAGTCAAGCTGCTTCTAGTCTTAATTATCACAGTGCAAGCTAGTGCTGTGTTTATTAATTGTACAGTCGGTGTCAAACTATCAGAGAAATTGACTACTGAATAGTGATTGCAGTCCCAGGATTGAATTCTCAATCCCGGGATTCAGGATTGAGAAATTTGTAATCCAAAGATCCCGTTTCGGGATTAGGCTTACAGATTGGTCGTTATTTTGGTATCCTTAATTAACTTACTTTATGCATACAATGTAGCATAGGCCCCTACGAAAGATACATCCAAACTGCAGAGAGTGATGATGACTGTTAAAATACAGTGCACTACATGGAGTAGTACTCTAGCGCACATAAAATATTTTATTCATCACAAGGCAAAATTTTTTATTTCTATCATTTAACATGCAAAAAAATATAATTTTAACCAATTTTTGTAATCCCAAAATCCCAGGATTGGAACGCCACCAATCCCGGGATTCGAGATCCCGAGATTGCAATCCCTACTACTGAAAACCCCTTTCCATCCTGTGTACACAACACATAAAATGCAAGGCTCGTCTACAGTTTTTTAATGAAAGCAATGCAAAAACTACACCACAACAAATGCTGTGACATTTAGCTATGAGTAAAGAGCAGACTGCAGACGTGTAAATCTGCAGATGTGGCAACAAGTAATGCTGTAATTAAGCTGTAATTTATTAGTTTAACTGTCTCCTAACCCTGTTTCTAACCTTAACCCTATCCCTAACCCTGACGTAAAATCAACAGATCTGCACATCCGCAGATCTGCTATTTGCCAGAGACTGTGACATTTCCGAAAAAATCAGCACTGAACCAGAAAGCCAAAAAAATGAAATCTGCTAAGTGATTAACCCAAAAAAAGACATAAACAATGGGTTGTGGCAAAGTGCGGACTTGCGGACTTGCAGACCTGTGGACCGACTGACGGGTAAACTGCGGACCACTAAAATGTGGACCCTGGGCAATCGAACGCCTAATGAGAGATGTGCCGAGGTTACTGTAGCTTTCACGTTTTAGGCCCCTGTCTATATGCGTTTAGTGCTGCAGTGCAGGCGGTTGTGTGAAAAAAGTTTAGGTTAATGCAATTTATAATATAATAATAATAATAATAATAAAGCGGACTTTATTATTAGTCTGCCTACTTTGCAGATGTGGTCCGCATGCATTGTGTTTATTGATATTACAGAAGCTTAATTCTTGTAGTTCACAATTGAATTTTATTTTAAGGATAGGCTATGAGCCTATATAGGCCAAAATATCGGCGCCTTAGATTCAGCTCACATCATGACACATCATATATTCATTCAATCACTCATGGAATGCAATAAGGTAATAAAATGTCACTAAACAATAGGCCTAAAAATGGAAATCATCTTCAGATCAATAGGCCTAAAAACAGAAATACTTTTCATAATAACTTCCAAACAAACTATCAGTTAAGCAAGTGAAATGTCAGACGTCAATACAAGAAACTTGAGCTAATGCTCACGAGACGCGCAAAAGCCTATAGCAGTTCCGGTTCACGCAAAGTTAATATACAAATACCAAATTCTCTATCTGGATCACATAACGGTAGTAGCGTGGCACCACCTTGTGAATGATATAGACTTGTGTTGCAGCCCGAAATCGCCAAAAAGTCCATAAAACCCCCTATTTTGGCATTCAAGGTCATTGAATTTGGCGCCAATCGAGAGCCAGTGTACGACTTCCTACTAGTGATTAATAGTAACCTAAGTCCTATCTCGCACTGTTACTGAGATAGAGCGACTTATTGGCTAAAAATCACAAATTTTGCCCACCCCCCTCATTTATCGCTCTCATTCGTGGTGACCCCCTTCGAATTCATGGAAAAGCTTTACGGTTCCTGAGACTAGAGTTTTCCAGGCAGCCGACGGTGAAGATTTGGTGATCCTAGTTTGCACCGTTTTTGACTGATCCACCCGTGTGAAAGACGGACAGACAGACAGACAGACAGACAGACAGAATTGCGATGGCTAAGACGTGCTGAAAGCAGTAGCTGCTTTCGTGCGTAAAAAATTGTCAACATAGTTCGCAAACGAATTCTCCGCGCTGGTATCCCGCACAGCGGCAATGATGCCAGCGGATGCAGTTCTCGCACTTGACCCAAGTGATCTTGTCAGTACTGTGGCTGTTCTTCCCATGTCCTTTCTTGACAGATGGCGGGACTGCAGCTTTGCAGGTGTTGCACAAATCACTGGTGCCATATGGCAGGTGACACTCCGTAGTTCTGAAATTGGCTTCCAATAAAAAGCTTTATCACCACTTTTAATCACTATACCAGTGTGATCTCATATGGCAGGTGATGCTCCGTAGGTACGCTACGTCTAAAGCAGTCATGATAGGCCAACAAACGTCAGCAACAAGGAAGAAAGACTTAAAGTGCATTTCCACTATGGCATTGCGTTGCGTTGCTTTGCTGCAATAGCTAGCACACGCATGTATGTTGCAGCGCTGCGACACGCTGTGCAGCACATTGTCGCGACAGTAAAAACACGAATTTGCAGCTTATTCAATGGGAAGCATTTCCGCTACACTTGCATGCTGCGTTGCGTTGCGTTGCAATGCATTGCGTTTAAAATAGAAATGCCAATAGTGTTTCTATTTTTTGTTTACTGTCCGAGCGATAGTAATTATGTTGACCAATGAAAACGCTCAACTAGCCCGAGTAGGTCATCAAACTGCTCAACAGACAGCCGAAAGTATCGCTGGAACAGAACTGGGTCGGAGGGTAGCTACTGTATTAGATGCTGATAGTCGCTCTGGTCATCCCGGTTGGAGATGACGGGGTGAATCCAAAATCTAGGTCTGCGTTTTCTTTTTTTGTGCAACGCATGTGCAACAAGCTGCTGCTCCAAACAGCAACAATTTTTTTGTATTTCTCGGCCATATTAACTCATTAATATTCTTTACAAAAATGTCTCCACCCGTTTTAACACAATGCAATGCGCTTCAACGTGCTACGGCGCGTTTAAATGCGTTCAAACGCAACACAACGCGCAGCCGTAGTGGAAAGAGACCTTTATAGAGATAATGTGGACCTGCGGACCGACCGACCAATAAACTGCGGACCAGGTCCGCAGGTTTGGTCTGCAGTTTACCCGTTGATCGGTCCGCAGGTCCGCATTTTACCCATGCCCATAAGCAATGCAACGAATGCAAGAAATACAAGAAAGCAACAAAGCAGGGCTAGAACACACAAACAGAAACGAACTCTGATGTAAGCTTTGAATACACTGCACTGCATTGGACTGCTAAGAGAAGTTGCCAGATCGCACCCAGCACTAAAACATGCACTGAAATGTACAGAGTTTCATGCAACTGCGACTGCTCAGACAGTCGACTCCCATCCGCTCCCGAGTACATGCCTGCGTCCAGACTTACCTAAATAGAACGCGCATCAAAGCAATACGCCATTTCGCGCATGCATAGCAAATATTTACTGTTTTCATTAACGGTATTTAATGACTATAGTTACAGAAGAATGCCGGTACTACAAGTAAATGCATAACGAGAAAAAATGAGTACATACCAAAATAAAACACTAAATTTCAACTCATATGCAAAATGGCGACCATGTTTGGACCTAGAAATATAAAACACAGGACATGAAAGTCGGTAAAATGCTTCTGTTGCGTTGGCGTCTAGTGCGTCTGGACCGACGGGTATACCTGATATACCTGACGCCTATATCCTCCCTGCTCCCCTTTTAAAAATTTTGGATGTAGTTCAAAAATTTTTAAAGCGCAAAATCAAAGATGAAAATCCTAAGTTTTACAAGAAATTTGAGCTAATGCTCACGAGACGCGCGAAAGCCTATAGCAGTTTTTACCCGCAGGCAGTCACCCATCGCAGTACTAACCGGGCCCGGCGTAAAGTAACTTCGTTTCAGCCGAAACGCGCTACCAACTACGCCACGCTACCAACGCCAGTACGTACCGTGGCGCCACCTTGTGAATGATATAGCCTTGTGTCGCAGCAAAAAATCCATAAAACCCATGGATGCACCCTGAGTGAAACCAAGTCGTTCAAGTACCTTGGAGCTATGTTCAATCCTGAAGCGTCGTGTGATGAAGAGGTCAAGTCGCGACTGGCAATCGCGAGACAGAGACTGGGCGAGTTAGTTCCAATCTGGAAATCATGTACAGTGAGTAATAAACTAAAAGCTCGACTCATCAAAGCACATGATCTGGCCTATCTCCACTTACGGCTCGGAGGCATGGACATTGAACAAATATATTATGCGAGAATGTAGAGGCGTTTGAGATGCAGTGCTACAGACGTGCTATGCGCATCTCTTACGTTGAATATATGACGAACGAGGAGGTTTTACGAAGGGTTGGCCAAGACAGGGGCCTGTTGGGGCAAGTGAAATCACGCAAACTGAAATACTTCGGTCATACGACAGCGAGGCACGAGAGCTTAGAGAAAGATCATGCTGGGCAAGGTGGCAAGGTGGTCAGAAGAAACAGTGGATCGATGATACCGTTCAATGATTGGTCGAAATGGTAAGACAGGCGGAGAACAGAAAGGATTACCGGGGAGAAAGCTGAACGGTGACTACTGACCACCTGACTAAAACGTGACCACTGAAGGTCGCGAAATGAAGGCAAACAATGTCTATAGTAGCTTGCTATTTAGAAACAGTACAGTAGGCCCAGAGTAGGCCTATAGGCCTAATTCCTGAAAATTTTGCCTTATTCAGTGACCACGTGGTCACTTGGTCCGTGGTCATTGGTCTCGAAATAGGCATCTCCGTTACCGGTGCTTAGTTCATGAAGCCGCCTACGCTCGTACACCGAACACGGCAAGCTGATGATGGACGATGGATTGGATTAGAGAAATGGGATTACTCGCATAGAATTTGGCCTGATAGCTTTTCAATGTTTTGTCCTTGGTTTTATAATAACCACGTTACGGCGTACAGTTACGTTATGTTAGGTAGGTGTGTCCGAAATTAGCATATGTAAACACGACTGGTGAATACTGTAGATCGTTCGGTTTCAGCGGAAAATTAGCAGTTTTTGATTATTTTAGTCCTTAATGTCAAATGAATAAAGGTTTGCCATGCATTACAGTTTTGTACGATGTAAGAGGCGAGGTGATTGTTTAACCAGCTAATGCTATCTGTCACGATGATTGCCCAGTATCCTCGTTGGCAACCAGATAGACGGTGGCTATGGGTAAAAAGTGGATTGCGGATGTGCGGATCTGCGGATGTCGTTATGGTGTGATTAAGGTTTATTACTTTAACCTTTCCTTAACTTTATTCTTAACCTTAACCCTATCTCTAAACCTAGCCTTAACCTTGTTGCGACATTCGCACGTCCGCTGATTCGCTTGGTAGCCTAGATGGCGCCGGTTCATAATTAGATACCCTGATTTAAGCAATATGATGTTCCTCAGCAGACTCACAATGATGTTTCTTAGTTGTTTTTCACGTTTTTTTGTGTGAACATTTCGGGTTAGGGTTAGGGTCAGGGTCAGGCTTCGGGTTAGGGGTAGGGTTAGCGTTAGGGGATATGGTCAGGGTCAAGTTTGATGTTAGGGTTAGGTCGATCTTGTTTATTTGCACAACTGTTATTGAAAATTTAAGCAGAAAAATGGCTAGTTTGTGGTATATTAGCATTGTGTTGCAATTTTTTAAATAGAGTACAGAAGGTTTATGAAGTTGATAAATTTTAAAACAACTGCACGGTTTACCATTCAAACTACAAAACTGCATAAAAAGATTCATTATGAGCCTGCTGGTGTTTGGCATATTGCTTAAATTAGAGATTCTATTTTTTACCGGTGTCACCTAGATGGACATGTCTTTACTACATGCCAACATCTTTGCATGTTTTATGTGCATTTTGTGTTCAATCTGATGTAGATTTTCAGTCGGCTTTCCAGTCGTATGTTGATGGCAATGGAGGTACTCACAACATAGCATCAACCACTCGTGTGGAGCGTGATAGTGGTAGAATTAGCAGTGACGTGCAGTCGACCGTCCTGGCTGCGGATGTCTTTGAGCCTCTGCAGTTGGAAAACCATCGAAGTACACCACAGTCTTCTGATGTTGGTCAGCAGCAACAGAACGCTCCCAGCTTGAGTCTATCTAGTCAGCCTCTCGGATGTAGTTCATTTAGTTCATCTAGTCATAGTGTGGTGAGTTTGGTTTGTGTTCTTTGTGGCTTCAGTGATGATTTCTGTGATTTTTGGTGATTTTTTTCTGTTAGTTGTTATCTACTTTTAGCTACCTCAACCAAGGATGGTCAAATTAGTGTGTTAACTAGCATTTATTTCATAATTTATCGTGGGTTTGCCAGCAGGATTATGCAAAATTCACAGGCAGGTTTTACAGCTGAAATTTTCAAGAAAGGGTAGGTTCAGCGCAGCTTAGAGATGGTAAGCTTTTGGTGGTGATTTGGATTAGCATTTTGATACACAGAATGATTCAAGGATTCTTTGGCATTCCTAGATAGGGAAAAGCTCTGCTAAACCAAATATACAGTAGTATGTAGTTCTGCCACTTGGCAAACTTTGGTCTTAAAACAACGTTGGACAAGGAAAATGCTGAAAAATGCGATTGCATATGCGGAAATATGTGGTATATATTCGAATATATGCAAATTTTTGCATATGCAGCATAATTTTCGCATATGCGATTTTGAAAATGCCATTATATGCAGAAAAATATGCGATATGCGAGTTTTGGCAAAATATGCGATCGCATATGCGATGGCATATTTGCATATAACCAGCATCCCTAGAGAAAGTAGCATGCTTCTAAAGCATAGTTGTATATTAGTGTGCTGCATTTCACCACTGTAGCAATCTGTAAATGTGTATTGTCTTAAATGATTGCAGCAGGGAAGCAGAGGTGAAGCAACTCAACCTCGAGTGCACGAGATGCGACTTCGCTTCCTCGGAGCACCTCATGTCTTAAAGTCATTGTCTCGTTTCGACTTAACGGGTTGGTGTAAAGAGGACCAACAGGATGAGGGTGTGGAAGCAAAGGTGGCTGCCGAAACCTCGAGCATAGGGACCGAGGTCACTCCTGTGCGGCAACTTCGTCAACGGAGAGTTGGTGTTGGTCTGTGGGCAATTCGACGTCAGAAGATGGAGAGGGCTGCCCAGCTTCGGCCACGAATTGTGGTACACATGAGTCGACTTAGGGGTCGGAAGACTGTGGCAGCAGACTTGCGTGCCGCTAGTTCCCACAAGAAACGCAGGCTTTGTCGATTGCCTTCAGCTTCACGTACAGTCAGTGCGGCTGACGTCATGCCAGTGGAGACAAAGAATGGAACAAATGTTGGAACCAACTCAGTCGTGGATGCAGCAGATGGGCTCAAACTGGAAGAAAATGAAGTCATAAACGAGGCCAATAACAACCAGATCAGAGAGCAGGAAAAAGGTGAAAAGCCATCAGAAGATGCGGTGAACTCGAGGCCAAAGAGGCACATCATGCATAAAAAACTGGTTAGAGTGTTTGCATCATTGAATAAGCATTTAATCATATCTTGTAGGTGACATGTAGCAATTGCTGGCCTCCGTTTATGTTTACATGACATTTGCATGACTGTTTGGTTGTCTTCTTGTTTTCTATGTTTATATTTTTTTTGTGCACAGAGTAGAATTTTGTAATAAGTACCATGAATAAATAATCATATGAATATGTAAATAAGTAAGTTATTAAATAAGTAAGTAAGTAAGTAAACTAATTAATTAATATATGAATCAGTTAGTTTGTCAATAAGTCTGTCATCTGGTAGCATACCTCATGCAGTCTTTAGATGTTTGCTCTTAGGACCTGGCTTGACTTGTATTAACTATACAAAAATTTGCTCGTAATAATACACAAATGGAAAGTACAGAAAGGTTATAGGTTGAAGGGTGTATATAGCTTTATGAAAAACTTGTTACCAATCTACATGGTGTTTCATAAAAAGGACCACTTTTTTCTTTTATAATTCACTCAAATGATGATCAGTTTACATGAAATATGGCAGTTATTAAATATTTTTTGCTAGTCGTGACGTAATGCTGACGTCATAATATGTCATGGGTATAAGCTTGCTAGTCTCAACTGGTGCTGTCAGTTAAACATTTTACATTATCGAACCAGACTTAAGTTCACCATCGAAGCAGGGTAGCAAATGACAGCACCAGTTGAGACAAGCAAGCTTGTACTCATGACACATATATTATGACGTCAAGATTACGTCACGACTAGCAAAGAATATTTAATCAACTACCACATTTCAACTATCACATTTTCTTTAAATATTTTGAATTAGTATTTCTCCAGCTACAACTGGTAACAAATTTTGTGTAAATTGGTCATCATTTGATTGAATGATGAAAAAAACTAAAAGGGGTCCTTTTTATGAAATACCGTGTATATACCATCACCAGCCATATGGGATCACACAGCTCTGCCACCTGATATAGGTGAATTTGTTTCGCCTTAGCTCCAGCTAAGCAGGCTAGTGCTCAAAGGACGGAAGGCTGAGTTGATGTTGATATATTTGACTACAGCTGGTTCATTGTATGCCAAAGTAGTGCAAACTTTCTACTAATATGTCTCGTAGCAAGAAAGAATCAATTTAACCACAATAAAAACGTTTTTTTGTTGTAACAAGGATGCTGCAGTCGGTCTGTCATGGCGTGAGGAAACAGAATTGCGTAAAGCTCTGTACGCATCAATGCAGAAGCAGAAACAACATCGAGAAAAAGGCGAAACATCTCCAGTCGACAGTGGTAGGAATGCATATGCTATGCTTTACACGTTTGCCAAAAAGTCCGGGGTTTTTTAAAGCCCAGCTTAGTGGGTTTTTTGGGTTTTTGGTTTTTGGTGTTTTTAGTTTTTTTGTAAAAAGGCCCAACTTGATGGTTTTGGGATTTAAATTAGTTTTCAGTTGGTTGTTGAGTTTATTTTTGCTTCCCAGAAAGGTTTGAATGGTTTAAAAATGTAACCGTGATAAAATATGTCATTATTAGTGGAACAAAATACTAAAATGGGATTAAGTTTGTGGTGGGTTTTTTGGGTTAGTTTTATCTGGTTTTTTAGATGAATTCACTCAAAAAGCCAACCGGATTTAATGCTTTGTTCGTGAAATCTATTAATATGACAGTGCTTAGTAATAATAGAGATGCTAAATGTATTTGTTTTAAACACATTTATTATTAGTTACTTCTGCCAAACTGGTTGTGGGATCCCTGGCGTTTGTCTGTAGGTTTGTTAGCAGGAGTACATCAAAAGGGGGATTTGGCTGAAATTTTGGGGGGAAGTTTTACTTGGACCTACTAGTAGGTGATTATAATTATTCTGATGGTGATGTGGATTAGCATGTGACTCCAGGATAGGATTGAAAGGTTCTTTATCATTGCGAGCTAAGACAAGGTGCTGGTGGAGGTTTGCACTTTCTGGGTGTTTTGCACTCTTGCTGGTTGATTTCTGATTAACACTAAGCTGCCATAATCATTTGTCAAGGAAAATGAGATGTCTCTTTTCTTTGCATTAGTGATTGCAATCCCGGGATCCGGGATTGAGAAATCTGTAATCCCGGGATCCCATTTCGGGATTAGGTTTACAGATTGGTCGTTATTTTGGTATCCTCAATTAACATATTTTATGCACAGGGCCCCCACGAAAGGTATAACCGAACTGTAGAGAGTGACAGTGACTGTCGAAATACAAATTTCCGGCGACAGCACGAAGTAGTACTCTAGCGCTTATAAAATATTTTATTCACCAGATGGCAAAAAATTCTTATTTCTGTCATTTAATACGTGAATAAGTACAATTTTAGCTAATTTTTGTAATCCTGAAATCCTGGGATTGAGACGCTGCCAATTTTGGGATTCGGGATTAGCGAAAACGGCCGGGATCCTGGGATTCGGGATCCTGGGATTGCAATCTCTAGTAAACATGTTTTTGCTTTTGTGCTAATATAGTTCCATAAAATGGCAGCAACCGTGTTTTAGGGTTCAAATTTGTGCATTGTGCAAGATTTGACTTTTGTTGTCATTTGTGAAAATGTTGCAAGGAATTTTTGTTTTGCCAAAATTCCTCTCCCATGCTCTAGACAAATTTCTGCATTAAATGGTACACATGCTTATAATTGGAGTTTGTTTGTTTGTGGTCAGGAATGGCATTAATTTTAATGTTATTTTTCTGTGTTTGCCTTTTGGCATGGATCTGACAGAATCCAAACCAGATTTGTTGTCAAAAGTAGCAACGTCAAGCGTATCAACAACCAACTCTTCAGTTCATAACTCTGACAGCAGCAGTGTTATTTCTTGCAACACACCACAGAAGATCCCAGGAAAATTGTGGTATGCAAACACGACATCTGCCATATGGTTCTACACTGTGTCCCCAAAAAAACGTCCCACTTTGTCACGGTCCATAACTTCGCCAAAAATTAACCGATTTTCACAATATTTTCATTGCTGCATTCTCTGGACAATCAGTGATTAAGCGATTATTAAACATCCCACCACACTTTAACTGCGTTGCTACACTACCATATAAAACACAGATTGTCAAAAATCACTAAAGTCACTATAATACCTATGCAAAAATTATATTCTGAAAATGTTTTTACCAATTTTTCATGCGGAAATTAAATTGTGCTTAGTTCCAGATACATTTCTGATGTTTGTAAACAAAAGCAGACAATATTATTGCAAATAATAATTTTTAATGCAGTAACGATATACTGGCATTGTAATATGCCATTTAGCAATGGAGACAAGGCTCTGATTAACGACGTACACCAGTTTAAAAAATACTGTTGTCAGAGGATAATGGTGGCAGTTTTGAAGACATACTGCAAAGGGAAAAACTGGGCATGTTAATAACTAAGATTTAGAAAATAAAGAAGCACGACCAAGGCTGAAGCATGCACGTACTGAAGAGAACGTGACCACTGTGGATGAACTGGTAGGCTAGTTAAGGCATGATGGCCAGAAACAAACACATCGTTTAACACGCCAGATATCCAAAGGAACGAATCTAACACAGTGCAGCATTGTACAGATCATTCACTGCGGTTTTTATCTGAAGTTTCTTTTGTTTACCAACACGTTTACCAATACGTTTGCTGCCTATTATTGCTGGTTTTTTGTACATTTGTATTTCACAAGTTAGTGTAGTGATGCAGTTCAGGTGTGGTGTAATATTCATTAATCACTTTATTGCTAATTGTCCACGTAATGTGCCAGTGAAATAATTTTGAAAATCTGTTAAAATTTGGCGAAGATATGGACAATAAAAAGTGGGACATTGTTTTGGGAGACAGTGTAGATTTGTTTGATTGTAAAAGGTATGGATAAAATACAGCAAGGTAAACGTGAGTGTTTTATCATATATTTGGGTTTTTGTCAAATTGTTTTTTAGATTTGATTTCAGCTTTAGGTTTTGTTACATAAATCATAATTTGTCATTTTTGTAAGTGGTTATGTACTAATAGACTGAATGATTGATTGAAAGACTCTCATTCTCATTTTCAACAAAATGAAAATTGAAATGCATATATGTTTAATAGTGTATTTGAAGTCATGCATGATATATCCAATCTATAAAAAGTTATAACACAGAAAGATTGCAGGATTTAGTAAATTTAACTGGGATTCTAACAGTAGCCGAGGGTTATGGGTCATTTTTTTCTATAGAAGTTGGGGGCTTTTATTAGTGCAGGTCCATGAACTGTGCAGAGAGAGCTTACAGCAGTCCCGGATCTCCTTGCTGGATTAATGAAGGGCCACTTTATGGTGGAGTCAGACCCGCCTTTCCTTTGGAGAATTCTGGTTTTGGGCTTGCAGTGAAATGCTGTTGATGAACTGGATGGCTCTGGATCACAGGGATCTTGCAAAAAAACAATTTTTAAAAAGCTCAGCCCAGTGGGTTTTTGGATGTTATTGGGTTTTTTTGGGTTTTTAGTTTGTGTAAAAAACCAAACTTGGTGGGTTTTGGGGATTTTTACAGTTTTTTTTTCTGCTGATTGATTCGTGAGTTTCTGTTTGCTTTCCACATTCAAAACATATTAGTATTTGCAATTTTGTCAGTTTAACTGCTTTAGAAACTTAGCCATTATGAAATATTTTGTTATTGGTGAAACAAGAAGCCAAAATTGGGTTAAATTTTGGGTGGGCTTTTATCGGGTCTCTAAATGTGGGTTTATTTTCCCGGTTGTTGCTGGATCAATGCAGTTTTTTGTTGATGAATGTTTGAAGCTCATGGCAGATGCGAGCTCAGAGGAAATTTGCTTCGAGTGGCACAAGTCCTTCGTATTCAACGCCGGAAGTGAAGATTCGATCCTTGTCCTGTGCACCGAGATGTCTTGCTCCTGAGAGGAAAGTGGCAACTGAAGATTTTTTGACTTTCCTCTGTCTGCGGGGTATGTATGAGGATTTTGCTTTGTCACTGTCTTGTCTTGTCTTTTGATTGCAATTTACATTGTCTTCAGAAATGCTTTCAGCTTGTATTAGAGACCTGGCGTCTAATTAAAAGCCGTTTGATATTATGCTAATAGTGACTGTCTCTCCGAAGATCATAAAATATTACCCAATTTTAGGAACTGAGAAGAAAAAATTTCCAATAATGGTCGATGACACTAGTTGCCATTTGTCTTGTTATACCTCAACGCATGCATCTATCTGGCCCCATTATGGAGATATGGCACCTCAAAGATAATGGGTCACGACCTTGACCTTTAGTGGTCACCTGACGTCATCGGTCACGTGACCATTCGACTCCCGGTGTCGACTTCCTATGCCTGGTTCATAGTGACCATGCGTCTATCTAGCACCGTTATAGAGATATGGCCTTTACAGTTCTTGAAACTAGAGTCTTTCAGGCAGCCGACGGTGAAGATTTGGTGATCGTAGCTTGCACCGTTTTTGACTAATCCACCCGTGTGACAGACGGACGGACAGATGGACAGACAGAATTGCGATGGCTAAGGTGCACTAAAGCAGTAGCTGCTTTCGCGTGTACAAAATTGAACTGTTGTACACAGAATTAGCAGATCGCAACTGCCTATACAAATTTTGTGGTCCACTGTCTGGGCCCCTACAGGGGCTCGGGCCCTAAGGCTTCAGCCTCACCAGTCTCGTGGATGATTTGGCTCTGCAAATATTTTTCAGTCATAACGTGGCCATAAGGAGCACGAGGGGAAATAGCATCTCAGGAGACCAGAAATGGCGATCATCTAGTGTGAAACTTTAAGCTAATTTTTTCTCGAAATGCGCACTGGGCCCATGAAGTGGCCTCAGCGCTGGCCACTGAAGTGGCCTCATCGCTGGGTGGCCGCTTTTGTGGTCACCCTCCCCGCAGGTAAAGGTAAAGGTAAGGTACGGTAAAATGCATCGAAACACACCAAGTTGACGCTAAAAATTAAAAATTTTCTGGGAAGAAGTGTATGCCTTGAGTGCTCTCGCTACCAATGGATACATTACTGGCAATGTTTTTATATGCGACAACACTGTAATGCCGCACGTCTTAGCTAGGCCTATCGTCAAGGCGTCTGTCTATCCGTCCGTCTGTCCGTCTGTCCGTCACACTCTGCAGTTGTATCAAAACAGTGCAGGCTACATCACGAAACCTTCACTTAAGCTTCGTAAAAAGACTCTAGTTTCTGGATTCGTAAAGGTTTCCCGGAAATTCGAACTGGATGATCCTAACCAAGAGAGCTAAATAAAGAGAAGGGGGTAGAAAAATTTGCGCTATTTAACCATTAATAATTATAGGCCTTAAGTCACCGTAGGGCCTAGCCTATCAATCAATCAATCAATCCAGTTTAATTCAGATGTATAAGGTCCATAGAACTACACAACTACAAATGTATAATAAAAAGTGATAAAAGAGAAAAATAAAACACTAATACACATGTATGGTTAAGAACCACTGAAC
>Ga0209367_1002862_pt1 | contig 23110 bp, 11 predicted proteins | sample WorMetLIZISLAND2_FD_187412 | JGI IMG/M metagenome (GOLD analysis project Ga0209367, IMG submission 187412) | Marine gutless worms symbiont microbial communities from Max Planck institute for Marine Microbiology, Germany - Olavius geniculatus... ... | reverse complement strand
GTCTCGTAGACATAATTACCTGTTTCAAATTTTGTGTCGATCGGTTGAGGGGTTTCGAATTTGCGACTGCGAGGGGTCAAATTTTGCCATCCTCCATTGACTTAGTCGCCATTAACACAGATCTGCGCTACCGCGCACCTGCGATTAGTTCCCAGCAGTGGCGTCGTGGCAAAGGGCAAAGGAAAAATTGCTCGCTAAATCTTAGCTTGTTAAAAAAGTTTTTTTCTCGTCGAAAAAAAATTTCTCCAAAAATACACAATGTTTTGCTGAAAATCCCCATTTAAAAAATTTAAGGCAAAATTAAACTTTTGACTTTTAAGCACCCATAATCATTTCTGTTAAAAATTTTCGGCTGTCTGTCAGGGAATTGGAAATTCTCGCTTGCCGCTTAATTGACTCACGACGCTTCTGGTAGTCTGGTTCACAGCTGTAATAAAGCAAACATTTTTTTATTTGTCGCTATTCTTAAATATGTCACAACAATCTGAAAAAAAATCACAACAAATAAAACGTTACTTCTTTTTTACCAATTCTAGATTGCTGAGAGCAGACTCTTGAGAACCCTGGATTTCTGACGACAATTCCTGAAACTGTTTGGACGATTCATATGTCCTGCATACCGTCTGCACGCATTAAAGTTTCAATAACATGTCAAACGTTTTGATGTATCACTGTTTTACCGAATAGGCCTATAAAGCAGTGATTACAAAACGTGCAATCATTCCATTTTATGTACACTGTACCATGCTAAAAAGACCAGCCAGGAAAGCTTATCTTTTCATATGTTTGTTTACACACATCGTTCACCGCAACCTTCATTTAAACTGTTTGAAGAGACGCAAAAATCTTAAATATTTTCGGACATTCATTGTCATATTGGACCTATTGACAATTTATTGCTGAAGTGAAATAAAGAGAATCTAAAATCGATCAACAGCAAATGTTGTTATAAAAAAAACTTGATAGCTCACTTAAACAGCTGTAATGTGGTTGGGTTGCGTGCACTTCATATCCATTTTTTTTCATTATCTCAATAAAACTACTTCGGCGGTAAGCCCTATATACCAAGTTACAAATGTTTTGATCTATTCTCGAAGGTGATCTCGCATATGACAAGATAAAGAAGACGATTCGAAAGTGACCGAGAACAAAAAAAACGCAAAAGGCTGTTATCACGAATAGGCGTAGCCAAAAGGGTGCAGTGGGTGCATGCCAGAGCCAAAAAAACTATGCAAATTTGTGTAGTCAAACTGTAAATCTAACGTTTTCAGAGCTTTCACATGACCAAAAAATACTTGTGGTCGGGGCTCCGCCCTGAACCTTACTAGAGAGCTCACAGCGCTCCACAGACTTTCTAGCTAGTGGGTAGATGGCTTGCTGCGGCTTTTCCCAAAACCCCACCCCGCCGGCAGTCGTCGGTCTCTATTTTCAACCCTTTTGCCCTAAAACCGCTCTTCCCAACTCTAATTTCTGGCTACGCCCATGATCACAAAAGCGATAAACGATAACGATGTGCTGACTTGAATAAACTGTCTGCACTTTTTGTCATGACCAGGCTGTATCGCCAGCTGTTGTACGAAGAAGTCTGCAGGATTGTAGTTTGACGGACATACTCTGCCGACACTTACATTCACAACAAACACGGCACAAATTATGCAGTAGTGAGTCAACATGATTTAATAGCATGACAAAACTAACTAAAAAGCACCCAAGGACCTTAAACAATTTAAGAAATATAGACGGACAGTAGAAGAGAGAGACAAAAATTAGTAACATGGCAGCAAATAAAAACCGTGTTTGCATGTTAGCTTTTCTTGTGCGTTGTCAGATTAATTATGACAACTTTAGGGGGGGGTTATTTCAACCACATGAATGACACGTTTTTTTGATAATAGTAAGATTGTGTCTAGTGTATTTCGTTGTTTTATGATAATTGGTCTGGCGGTCGAGTTTGTTCAAGAATTTAGATACTTAGGCCATATTTTATCTTGCAAGATGCGTCATGACTCTGATATTAAGTGTGAAATTCGCAACATGTACATGGGTACTAATATGCTTGCTCAAAGGTTTAAACGTTGTTCCATAAATGTAAAAATTAAACCTTTTAGGGCTTATTGTATATGCTTGTATGGTGTATTTTTATGGTCATGTTATAATGTTAGCACTTGTCTAAATTCAGATTTTGTTATCATAAATGCATGAAGAAGTTGTTTTCGGTTTTCGAAGGTGTCATGGTGTTACAGCCATGCTATTTGACTTAGATGTGCCTTCATTTGCGACTGTTTTGCATAAACATTGCCATTTTTTACAGACAATAGACTGTAAATTGTAATAAATGCATAAAACATCCGTTGTACATTTGTTAACGGCAACATTGAAGAACTCGCAGTTCTTCAATGTTGCCGTTAACAAGTGTATAAGTGTAGCAACGGGGGTCGGTGGGGAAAAATGCGATTGGCAGCATTCATTGATAGCCCATCCCTGAAAACCCCATTATAGACGCAGAAATCTCGCAGATAGCCTATGTCTTACACAAGCCGAGTTATAGCCCATTTTGACAAATTTCGTTGTCATGGCAACCAGGGAGGGTCCGGGGTGAAATTGAATAACACCATTAGATTGACCATCCTTGAAAACCATACCATAAAAGCAAAAATTATGACTCTATCTTATACACAGCCAAAGTTATGACCGTTTAAAGAATTGTTTATTTTTCCCATAGGCGCCATTGTAATTTTTTTGATTTTTGCGAATAAATACGTTAAATATTAAATTTTAATTTTCTAACCCCAAAAAGGCACTTTCTTGTGCAGAGCCGCGTCGTTTGACGTATTAAGCGTAAAAATCCCTTAAGGGGTCTGACCTGTGGGTGCGTTGAAGAAAAAAGGCATATATAAATAAAAATTTTCGTGTATATTTCACCCATTTACCGAAAAGCTCCTCTTGGAGAAATTTGCATAAAATTTTGCATGACGGGTCCTCTTGCCGACGTAATCAACCGTGCCAAATTTTATCTCAATCGGGTTCGAGGTTATGATTCTGTGGGGGTCGAATTTTTGGATTCCACATAGGAAAGAGAAGTCGCCGTTAACACAGGGCTTGAACTACCATTCAACCTGTGAGCCGTTAGTTGCACATTTTGTTGCATTTGTCCTAGGGTATATTTGCCTACGTTGGGTATAGTTTCCGTCGTTTTTTTGCTTTTTTCTTCTTCATGGGTACTTGTTACCTAAATGAAATAAATATGATATGTTTAATATGACGTTGATTTATTCTCACAGTTAGCGACGGTCTTCGAACGGGCAACGTGTGGCAAAAATAGCATCTCCCCAGACAACTATCATGTTAAAAAATTATCAACGAAGATATAAACAGTAAAACATCAGTATAATGCAGGTACCTTGCATTTCATCAACACAATGTAATACGTACTTCAAGAAGAAGTCGCAAACGTTCGACGTAGGTCCGAAATAGGCGACGCGCCCCTCCGTCATCAACAACACACTGCCAAATGCACAATAAACACAGTAAATTATTGACGCACTCGCAACTAACTCAGATGCACGTTGTGTGTGACATTTCTACGCAGAAATGAACTCGGTTTTGTGCTGCTGAATACTGTTGTCCATTACGATCGAGATCTTGACTCATCAACTAACCTAATAGACCAACTTATCTCAACTAACATATTTGACAATAGCGTTGCGAATTAGACTTTAAACCCACAACCCACAAACCAAGTAATTCTTTTGACTTTGGGATTTACATAAAATAAAATACATGTTTTACTTTGTCAAAATCCGCTAAGCCGTTCGAAAGATGTCATTGGATATCAAAGTTGTGAGAATCTTCTGAATTTGTAGCAACCTTAACTTTGCCATGTCGAAAGTATCAAATACACAGCTGCTTATCAATGGCCTTAACCATTAACCGAAGTTTATTGAAATTCGCTCCGATGGGTTTTACGTCACCATGCTAACGAATTTCGTGTGATGTACTGACGCATGAAAGACAAACGGACGGACTTCCCGAAAACATAATGTCTTCACCGATACTTATCAGCGCTAGTAGATGCATAAAAATACTGGTTTATTTTTGTTACCAGTTATTATCAAAGCCACAAAGTGCGCAAGTTTGAACGAAACTCGTTGTGGCACTCAGTTAGAAGTCAAACAAAACAGTACGCAGCGGTAACCTGTCGAACATGGCGTAGACCTCTGACGAAGGCTGGTGTATCGTGCAGACGACCGTTCGGCCGTAATTCGCAATCTTCTTGAGGTGAGTGACGACGTTTGCAGCCATGCATGCGTCCAAGCCGGATGTCGGCTCGTCACAGAACAATATAGATGGATTTGTGAGAACCTGCAAATGACACGATACCGGACATAACTCTACTCTGTAAGTGTGACAACAAGTATATAGTCGTAATCCACATTCTAATACATTAATCTGTATTCCGTATCACAGTACATCAGTAGAGCATCCTGCAACTGCATCATTATATAATAATATTTATTCAAACTTAAGGTGCGCACAGAACAACGTACTGTAGCTGAGCTAAACTAAACTGACCAATGACCAATGAGCGAGTTCAGTTCAGTTCAGTTCAATTCCGTTACGAAGCTTTGTATGCGCTTTTAAAAACCGATGGACATCAAAGAAACAAGAAGTAAGTTACGATATTGAGCAATAATGTCAAACAGCTGCTGTCCGATCTATTGTTTTACTTAATTTTTGAGGGGTTGAAAAAAGTTAAGACGCCAATGTTGAAACAGCGTAATATTAGTGTTAAACAAACTTACACGAAAATTGGTTTACACAATACGTCCAGGGTACGGGACGGATCGTAGTGTGATCCTACATTTTAGTAAGCAACTGTGTGTCGGAACTATGTCAACTTTCTGCCTCTATCTCCAATTTTTATTAGAATTCACGAATCACGAATTACCTCGGATGCAAAAGCCAGTCGCTTGCGTTCACCGCCCGATATGCCTCGAGTTCTCTGCGGATTGCCGATTAACGTATTGGCGCATTTTGTCAGACCAAGCTGCGGGCACATATTCACAATAATTATCCAAATATCAGCATCGTTTATTGTCTGGAGTAAACACAAGTTGAAAAACCTACATTTTTAGCTGCTTTAATTCAGATCTATTTATGTCTGTGATAAGATACGCACTACATGGGCTTATAGCGAATCGATTAAGTCTGGTAAGCACGCAAATCCAAGCAAGAAAACCTTTAGCCGTTTCTGTTCGTGTCGCTATGCTATTCAGTTAACTGAACAGCCATTGTGAAGACCATGATTGGAAACAATCGATATTACATTTTGTAAGCTTGTATTACAGTCTGGTACCGGGCAATAAATATTTGGAAGCTATGACTTTGGTTTATTAGCTGCCGTCCCAATTAAGCCTATGCAATCGGATCAGCGTGCATATACGTGCATCCTGTGTGTACAGTGTAATCATTTCTGCGAAACAAAATATTTCATACAGTACATTATATTATTTATCAAATCAGGTAATAAATTTCTCAAAAAAAACAATAACAAGTGTCTGTACAGTGTTTCCAAGAAAACAAGCCACAGAAGACGCCGACTAGGGATAACGTTTGAGTTTGAGGAAGTTATGTAAAATTCGCCACAAAATGAATTCCGTAAAACGATATTTGCGCATTTTTGAAAGCTAAAATTTTCAAAAGACACAACTAACAGCAAACTAACTGGAACTTTATGACATCAGCACACATCGTCGCCAAAACAGCAATTCGTATTTGCACTATTTGCACAACTAGCTAAAACGAGCAGTTAGGCCTACTTTATTTCTTTTGTACAATCGGCTACACTACTGCAGCATGATGTTAAACCTCGTATATGATATCGTCGACTATCTTCTGTCGGTCGGTGTCTGTCAGACCGTGGTCAACTCGCAGTTTCGCCTGGAACCAGAGATGTTCGGCGACGGTCAGTGTTTCGATGAAGATGTCGTCCTGTTGCACGTAGCCTGACAGTTCGTCTACCACGCTGAGGTCTGTCACCACCGTACCGTTGACACGCAGCTGACCGTCCACCAGCAGACCGCTCGTGTTACGCTGATTAAGCACGTTTAGCAGCGTCGACTTCCCCGTTCCACTGTTACATAAGGAGCAGCTCTCGTTCGATAGTCCGAAAGTTTGATGTACACTTCTACAGACGTTGACTCAATTTCCATGTTTTTACGCGCGAAAGCAGCTACTGTTTCAGCGCGTTTTAACCATCGCAAGTCTGTCCGTCTGTCCGTCCGTCACACGGGTGGATCAGTCAAAAACGGTGCAAGCTAGGATCACCAAATCTTCACCGTCGGCTGCGTGGAAGACTCTAGTTTCAGGATCAGTAAAGCTTTTTCATAAATTCGACGGGGGTCACCTCGAACGAGGGCGCTAAATGAGAAGGGGTTAAAAATTAGATTTTTAGCCAATAAGTCGCTGTATCTCAATAACGGTGCGAGATAAGATATAAATCACTAATAGAAAGTCGTACACTGGCTTTTGATTGCCACCGAATTCAATAACATTTGATAACCTTGAATGCTAAAATAGGGGTTTTTATGGATTTTTTTACGATTTCGGACTGCGAGACACATTACAAGAGCGAATTGCGCCAAAATCAATTGAGATAGACATAGAAAAGCTGCGTATGAAATTTTCAGCATTAAACGTAAATTTCAACGGTTTAAGTCTTGATTTTTTACGTTCAAGGAAACCTGCGCACGAGGGCATTAAAGAGCGGTATTCCCGTAAAAGTCGTTATTTTACCATTGTTGGCCAGTCTTTCCTGAAAACGGTCGCAGATAAGCATGGGCATACTACCTATCACAACAAGCACTAGTGACGAGCTTTTCAATCGTATCAGCATCGATCACTTAAAAGATCCTAAACTTCCGAAATAATGGTTATGTTTATTGACTTTTACGCGCGAAAGCAGAATGCTTCGCGCGTTTTAGCCATCGTCTGTCTGTTTGTCTGTCCGTCTGTCTGTCTGTCTGTCACACTCGTAATCTGTATCAAAACGGTGCAAGCTAGGATCACGAAATCTTTATTGTGGCTGCCCCTAGGTCTCTAGTTTATCGTGACAAAATTTCGTGCCACTGGGTGCAGGGGCTCCCTTCGAACGAGGGCGTCAAAGAGGGGTACCCCCCTAAAATGACGTCATTTTGCCGTTATTGGCTCAAATAATGTGAAAACTGTTGCAGATAGGTACATACATGCTGCTTATCATAACAAGCACTGGTGACAGTCTTTTTGGATTTATCAACATCGATAACCTTGAACGACCTTGAACTGCTCAAAAAAAGGTTTTTAGTGAATTTTTTGCAATTTTTGCATGCAGCGCACATTTCAACACTGAATTGCGACGAAATGGCAGAAAATAGACCAAGACAACATGCATATGAAATTTTCAGCATTCAACGTAGATTTTAGCAGTTCAAATCCCGACTCCCTAGGTTCAAGAAGGCCGGCGCAGGCGGGCGTCAAAGACAGCTACCCCCACCTCCTAAAAAGTGGTTATTTTACCGCAATTATCTCGTGTAGCGTGAACACGGTTGCAGATAAGCACAGACGTTCTGCTTATCATAACAAGCACTGGTGACAGGCTTTTTAAATTTATCAACATAGATGACCTTGAATGACCTTGAACCTTCCCAAAAGGAGTTTTTAGTGAATTTTTCGCAATATTTGGATGCTGCGCACATTTCAATACTGAATTGCGACGAAATGGCTGGAGTTAGACCAACACAACCTGCGTATGAAATTTTCAGCATTAAACGTAGATTTCAGCAGTCCCGATCTCCTAGGTTCATGGAGCCCGGCGCAGGCGGGCGTCAAAGACTTAAAAAGTCAACAGCACATTGACAGTTAGACAATGCGATGGTAAGTGATATCCTATCACCTTTTATGATTTTTGCTTTTGTTGATGTGTCAGTCATTGCATGTGGCCGTTAACAAGTGTATAAACTGATGTTTTGTACATTTATCTTATATACAGCCGACTCATTCGCAAGTACGGGCAGCGTGTAGGCTACATTCCATTAAATTCTTTTTCTCACAATTATCGTTGTCGTCCTTTTATATTCATCTGAAACGGGCAATCCTGTAATAATTTACAAAAGTTACAATATTTTGACGTGCCGTACCTGCCACCGAGAATTGCCAACAACTGTCCTGGTTTCACTATTCCAGTAACTGCCACATAACACAACACTCAAATCAATACGATATTTGTGCAAATACTTTTATTCTTAAAATCGCTTTATTAATAATTATTCCATGAAAACCATTAGGTTAAGTATTTTGTGGCAGTAGCGTTAGCAGGTGACATTCGGTGCTTGCATAGCAAGTAAATCAGTTAGTAAGTGAACAAATGAATCCGTATACGACCGAATAACAAATTTGATTATCGCATTATATCGATCGACGACGAACCGTTGTAGAGGATCTGTTTGTACTGCGTGTGATCAGTGCGTTGTTGACAGCAGCGGTCCTGTGTATCTGGCAACACATAGACATTAAGGTTGGTCCACGACAGCGTGATTCTCTCCTGAAACAGAACGTCCAGTCGCGATGGTGGCGCCACCGGACGCCCGTTCACGTTTAACAGCACGCTGTCGTCCGACTCGTCGGTGTATGACCGAGCAACGTCTGGATGACGCTGTGACGACGTCATCAATATCGGCGACTGCTCCGTCATCTTGGAGTCCGTCCGTCCAGCCGCGTATACGTTCGAGCAGGTTGCCTTCATAAGTTCATACAATAATGTTCTCAGTAAGTTTACGTCATCGTCATCATCATACATTTTTTTATTTCACGCGGACACTCGTTCTGTCTATAATGCGATAACAGTTAAGCCTATTAGCATTGCGCATAAACGACTAAAATGTTGTCATGAGATGCGTTTTGAAAGCCCAAAATGCCAAAGAGTTTACAGCACGCCAAGAAAGGGAAGAAAAGGTAAAAAAGGCGGAAGAAGTGTCAAGGGTCTTGGAAGATGCCAGTAAGACAACTCTAATTCAATTCGGTTTCTGGTTCTTTGACAATCTTAAATTTTTGCATTCTCGCCCCAGTGTCCGCTGGCTATGTCTATGGTTGCGACGATGATAAGTAATTAGGACTTGAGTTCGTGCAGATAAACGGACAGGATGTCTTATAAGTAAAACTAAAATCACAAAAATGTCACAAATTGTTTTCTTACTGTACGATATACTTTAATTAGTATTAGGCTAACCAACGAACGGACTTTCCTGTAAGGACATTTTTTTTCTGCACGGGCAGTATTCCTCGTACGAACACATCCCAAATGGACAAATACATGTAGACATTTCCCGCATAGACTTTGTCATATCTTGTACATTTTCTTGCCAATGGCTAACACATTTCCCAGCTGGCAAAGAAATGTCCGATACTCAGGCTATCTTATAGAAATTAAAAAATAAATAATGTGAATAGATCTCTGGAAACTGATGTTTAGCAACCGCCTATGTCAGTATGATGCCGCCACGCCGTCTGAAACGTCTTGTTCGGGATCCCGATGACTATAGAACAATGACTCTAACTAGTGAGTTGAACGTACGCTCCCGAGATTTAGATGCCAGTAGATGAGGAACAATAATTGGTGTCTATATCTCCACACTGTTATGCTAGATTAACAATACTGCTTGCTTACTCAGTAGTATAATTATTGACAATAATGTAGCCAAAATAAACCATACGGATCAGATCTACAGATCAGATCTACGAATCACTAGCACAATGCAACGCCACGTGGCAGCGAGCTACCTAGTAGGCATACGCAGTGCGTGCGCGTTATGCCGTGTTCATAGCGACAAACTCGACTCGACTCAACTCAACTCAACTTAACTCAACTGGAAAAGCTCAGTTTTTGTCAGTTTTCAACGCTTTGAGCAGTTCAGACTCAGTTGAGTTGAGTTGAGTTGAGCTGGGTTGAGTTTGTCGCTATGAACAAGGCTTTAGGATACCGCTGGCCCGTCCGCGCATAAAAGCAACGTATCGTCAATCATCCGTTATTAGGTTCTCGGATCTGATGCGAGTCAGACTAAGAGAGGCCGACAGAGGAAAAGCACTGTCAGGTGACCCGGAAGCTATGTACCTCTGAACCGGTCGAGCTCTACGGATCACTAGACCCGTAGATTGCCCCCAATAAATACTTGCACAAGTCCCGACGAATTGACAGATTTCCCTTGGACTGATATCCATCCGTAGGTATTGTCACTTATAGCACCGTACCGGGAAGGTTGACGGATTGCTGGTAGCTAATAACCGGATATAGATACCCGTCAGTATAGGAAGTGTGAAAAGTCACCGGGCAGGCAGTAAACCGTAAAGCAGAGAACGTAAGTTAATAATGACGGATCAGCCTCAAAACCCTCCGCACCGCTCGGAGCTCGACATACCGTCGACGAACCCTCGAACCTAGCAGTAGTAGCAGATAACAGCTTTCAAGCTACGGATCCCATAGTTGCATCGGCAGCGGTGAGCCCCGGAATAGTCATCCGTCAGACTCAGTCGTTTGATAATAGTACGGATCAGAACGCAGTCCCAGTCCGGATCCAGAAAGCCAGCGTTTAATACGTTACAGAAATATAAAGAAATGTGTTAGCGACCACAGTGAATTATCCTACACTAGAATGTGTATTTTTTGTATTTTCATACGTCATACAATATATAGACTAGTTTACCTGTGTAGTTGGCGACGCTGACAAAACTCATAAAGCTGACTGCAGATTCACTTACGAGTGATATATGTTATCAGTGAACAGCTTACTGCGTAGGCCTAGGCCTATAGGCGATTATTGCTTCAACTAACAATGCGCGTGTGCACTGTTAGACAATAACTTGCAGGGTGTTTCACGCGGAAATGAATACGAGTTGCATTCACACAAATTTACGTTTATTCACTACCAAAATAGACCATTGTGGCCATCGCACGTATGTTACACCAATAATGATGCTACTGATAGGCCTATGCATTGTATGACATATGATTGGCTTTCGTAGGAGACAAGTTAGCAGTGCTGCTATTGTCATGAAATCTGGCGCCGCATGCATCACACACGCCCATGGTGAACCGTAAAGCGTGGCGGTTTAGCTACAAAAACGAATATAATTATCTCATTATATAGTAATGAATTGATCGATGTCACTGTGCCTATGACGTGTGGACAGTGCGGCGACTCGTGCGCTTGTTTAGCGGTTAAAGACGAGCTTGCTCGTCTCTGCTGTTCGTCTGTTTTGCTTTCTTGTTATGCACTGATTTCATCTCCTCAAAACTTACTTAGAAGCGTCTTCGTTACTAACAAAAATTCCATAATTTAAAAAGTCAAAAGTACGAGTGTTAGTGATATTGCGCACTATAAATATTAGTCGCTGTCGGTGTCCACTGTGCCTGAGTCTCATGATAACCTCGCTTTTGTAGTTTTCAGCCATTGTAGTCGCGTTTTTTTCACATACACAGACAGACACGGGTAAACATTATCCATGTCTACACAATAATCATATAAACTATCAACAACAAATCAACGTTGAAATAAATAGCAGTCATAAAAAGTAAATCGTTCCATGGCAGTGTGGTGCGAATGCTAGTGCTGCCGCTATCGACTATTTTACTAGTCGACTAGTCGACCTAATTACCGTGACAGACAACATTACCAAAAAATCTATAATTTGGAATTTTTAATGTCGAATTGTCTTTTTATAGGCTATAGGGTCCTTGGAGCAGTGTTGTTGTTTCAACCTTTATTATCATTTGAAATGTAAGACCTATTGCATAAGCAAAACGAAATGATGAAACAAAATGTTTTTTATTTGTTTTATGTTTACTTTATTTGTTTTTATATTGATTACTGTCATGCATAACCGGTTGTCAGTTTACTTCTCTTTACATGTTCACATGCAGTATTTTTAATATTCATCTGACAGGTGGCTGAATAAGATTTATGTTAGTATATTGCGCTGTTTTAATTGCCTCAGATTCGGCTACTGGCTGATATTGCGCACTATAAATATCGCATTTACTTATTTACTTATTCACCTTATTCAATTTTACAATAACACGACGTCTACTCGGTGTTACTGTTTAAGTCAAAATATCCATGTAATCAGTGTATAGTCATATAGAATATTTCAGTAGTCATTCGACTATTTTTTAAAATTTTGACTAATTGATTAGTAGTCGACTAATTTCAACTAGTTGACTAATGACTAGTCGACGGCAGCACTAATGCTTATAATCGGCGTCGACGTTAAGACGGCTCGCTCGGCAACCGCTGAAACTGATGAAGTCTGCGTCATGACGACCACGCAGAGTGCGGGTCGCAAAGTCATATATCAGTCATCAGTGTCAATGACTTCGTGTGTATTCATCAGCGACTGAGGTCAGAAGACTTGACACAATTGTTGCAGTACCTACACGATGTGACGTCGCGGTTAACCTGCAACAGACGACATGCATAACGTAACCGCTGTGATACGACTCAGTACGATTTGCCAATAATTGGTTTGTGAAGTCAGTGGCGAATTCAGAGGGGGAGGGGTGCAGCCCTCTTCCCAGACCCAACTTTTTACTTTTCGCCCCCATTCCATAACTTTGAATTCGCCACTGTGTGAAGTTACACCAAAAACCGTGTTTGGTTTATATAAAAAAGGGCAGAGTGGAAAAAGGGAAAGTGGAAGTCACGGATACTGACGTCGAGGCAAGTATACAAGCCAGCTGCAGGCGAGGCAGCATATTCTTAAGGCGCATACAGAGCGACCTAACTGAATTAAACTTTACTGCTTGCCCATTGACAAGTTCACTTTAGCCCAGTTCAGTTAGTTCGTTCTGCACACTCGCTATATAAACCAGGCGCAGAGAGCTGTGATTACCGCGGCCACAGTGATTTAACATGGCGCTGACGACGAAGCTGGCAGTTCCAGCCAACTGTGAAAAGCTCTGTACGACCCTTACGTTGTCTGACGTCAGTGCAAACGCGTTCAGCTGATCAGTTCTGACGTCATCAGTGACACCAACGGCTGCAACATGCGCACTGCCCGCGGTACTATGATGAGAAATGAAATGAACGTTTATTTGTGTTGCAGCCAAAAGGCTGGATTACGTCAATACCTATACAATGCAATGTGGCGTGGCGTGGTCTAATGGTCAACTTGTTCTGTCCCATAAACCTGATTGCCCCATGCAAAACCCGGGTGAACTATTTCGGAACGTAGGTCAACTCAGTCTTCTATTCCTCGTGGGTAAACAAATCGAGTAATGGCCTGCTTGGTTAGGGTTAAAGCTGGGAACCTTCAACTTTTTACGTCAGACTAATAATTGGACTTTTATTGTAAAGACTTTACAACTACGCTGTACTATATGTCTAGAAACAGTAAAAAAATCACGAAAACACGGAAATCACGAAAAACCGTGATTTTCGTCAAATGCTGTGATTTAACTGATTTTGCCATTTTGTCATCTTTTAGCCAAAATGCCGTACTTTGACGTTTTTTTACAAAATTTTTCTCGTTTTTAATTAGCATACGTTAAAGTTTATTGTGTGATTTTAACACAAAAATATTTGCTTATGCTACTGCTACCAAAGTATGTATACTTTTTACTTACTGGCTCAATATTTGACCGTGAGGTCTTCGTAGAAATAATATGTATTTCAATGCTCCCTAGTCCTCGACGACAAAATTTCACAGAAGAACTTTTTGCACTGCATGTAATGATGGTCGTCAGTGCTAAATGTTAGGTTTTGTAGCCTTTATAATGATTTTTGGGTCCATAATTTGATGCCGCAAATTTGCCGTGATTTTTGCGATTTTTACAAAAGTTTGCAGTGTTTTGCCATGTTTGCCGTGTATGCCGTAAAACCGTTGATAGTTTTACACGGTACGCTAAAACATATAAAAGGAAATGTAATGGTCTGTGCATTCTGGTTTGTTTTAGATTGTCTCAGATTTGTTTTTGTCAAAAACTAGCAAAATCTGACAAGAATATCACAAAAATAAGAAGGTTAACGTTTATTGAAAAAGTCAGTGAACTCAAATTCAATAAAAAAAAATAAACGAATTTTACGAACCAAATCGAAATATGCTGGTAGTATTGAGTTTTGCGATCGACGGCAAAAAGTTCGGTTTGAAGGCTTCAGTTACTTGGCCATCTGTCAAAAGTAGCATCACTTTTTTGCGGCGCGACGTGGGTCTAGTCTGATTCAGTAACTGTAAACACAGCAGTCTGTGTTACTGCACTACCTTATATAATTCTGATCACGACCTTGATTCTTTACTGCACATTTAGCACAGGCAAATAAATAAATAAATCACACACCAAGACACTGTACTCTAAATATTCTCTTACTAACTGACTCCACATCTGGATCAGTTAGGCCTATATGTATTTCTGATGTTTTCTTGGTCAATATTTCTATTGCTTTGCGTCACGCGTAAACGATGCGTGTTGTTTTTTATCAGTAATAGCATGTCAGTAACCTTAACGTTAATTCCAGGCATCAGCATGTATGCCTACAACACGTTACTACTGTGCTACTAAGAAATAAAGTGATATACGACTTTTTTAAACTGTGAAAAATAGATTAACAAGGACATTATCTAAATACAGCATATGGATCACGATGTTATATTATAGCATTGATATAGCAGTAGACATGACAAAAGTTTCGATCGATTGTACTCGTACAAAATGTGTTTGGCAGATTAATTTCTTGTGGCAAAAAATCTGCAATATCAATTAACACATTGCTTGGAATGACGGCGTTGGAACTTTTTTGGCAGTATGCACTGCAGTGAAAAGTGACAGATAGCAATAATTAATCACGCGAAACGTCTAAAACTCAAGTAAGAACGCTATAACCTTCAGAGCCATATCGATAGCTGCGGGTATATTGGAATCGCCGTACGGAGCGGGTATCAGCATGATGCCGTTGACGACCTCAGCGCGGGTCGTGCGAGCGTCCAGATCAAACACGATTCTGGGAGTGTTCTGAAACGTGATCAGGGCGACGCGGTCCAAGTGGCGTGCGATACGCAGTGAAGTCGAACGGACAATGTCTGTCAGAAATGACGTGATCAGCAGCGAGTTCTCAACACCTCGAGGCTGGTTGGACCTGATACTGCCAGAAGTGTCCACCACCAGCGCTATATCGAGCGCGCAGAACCCTGCATGCCATGCCGCGCATAGCGAAATACATCTGTGTAAATAGTAGTTAAATGATTTTCAACTTGTGCGGTGTTTTGGAGACGCTTTTATGTTCTAGTGTTGTTTTTATTTTTTACACATTTTATAATTTTAGTTAGTTTATTCTTAATATAACTTTCTTTGTATTTTATTTTCATTTTCGCCCATCGGTCAGTTCGTCAAAAACAAAACCATGTGAGTTGCGTTCAGTTTATTCACGTCGCTCTGTACGCGCTTTCGAACAGAAGAAGCGATCATCAGCTAAGTTTTAGGATCTGCTAAAAAAAACAGCTGAAAGCGTGTGTGCGTTTAGGCTATGCACGTTTTCAACAAAACACGATAGACAAGTTTCTAAGTATCCGAAATGAACAGATCAAAACCGCAAACATGGACAATGTGGAATCACCAACACGGAAATGACTTTTTTCACACCACTATTCCTCACTGCACCGGCTCAAGACCGTGGCACTGTCACTAATCATTATATAGAATAGGCTAAGCGACGGTGCAAGCAATTAGTGAAAAACAGCTACGGTAGCTTTATTTACCTGGCGGAGCAGTTGCGACTGTGGTCGATTCTACAATCAGATACACACGATACCCTTGAAACTGTTACCCGCAAGCCGTAGTACTTGTACTTGTATTTGAAAATCAAGTACTTGTATACCCGTACGTGTACCTTTGGCTTTAGAACTTGCAACATCTCTGCCCGCAAGTAAGTTTTTGTGCATCAGTTTAATGTCGTCAGGCAATCTGCTTCGTATCAATGCGGCAACATTAAAAATGGCTGTAGTAACGAGCGTTGAAAGAATAAACAAATAAGTAAATATTGAAACAGATTATTACAAAAAAAACTGGCTATCGAAAATGTTTAGCTCTTAATTTCAGCGTCGTTTTTGAAATGGCTGTATAGTGAAAAAAGCAATTCTGCTCTTCGAAAAAAGGCCTATTCACTGCCTATTCACCGGGTTGAAAAAGCTCAACTCAGCCTTCTATCCCTCCAAGAGAGGCAAATCGACTACCGGCCTGCTTGTTTGGTAGCAGGTAACAATGACCAGTGTGTGATCGCATATGGCATGTAACGCTCCGTAGCTCTGCGAAGGATTTCCCATAGAAAGCTAAGCCCTTATACTCATTCTTTTTTTAACTTTATGACACCAAAGTACTATCAAATCAATCAATCAAAAAATCGAGATCAGGGCAACGTAAGTGCTCCAAAGGCACAACAAAAACGCCTAGCATCAACAACAAAAAACAAAGTAACTAAAATGTAAAGCGTTAAAAAGAAATGTGTTCAAGTTGACTGACGGATGGTAGTAGGAACGGCGACGGCAATGCAGGTCTGACGGACAGACATCATTGACGAGACGTCGCGCCCAATGTGGACGAAAGCGACAGGCTGCGGGTAGAACATACATCGCCGATGAGCGGGCTCCATGGCGCCGAAGTGCCAGACTGCGGCAGCGCATTGGGCAGCGGTACGACCAAGGCACGACGACTGACATCGCTCCACGCTGGACACGTCCACCGCAACGGCGAGGTGGTCCAACGCCGACCACGGAACAGTAGCCACGTACGTCACCAACTTGTCGACGCACAGCACCAACCTCGCTGCACCACCACCACGCAGGTTAATTACAGAACACGCACTTCGGAGTCTGCTAAACTATTATCTAAGGGCGATATTATGAGTCACTGCCCAACAACTGGCGAAAATCATCACGAAGCTGAATTATCAAGACACTGTGTTGAATATAACTTGAATTCCAGATTGGCCCTTATAAAACTAGCCGTCCTTGTAATACTACTACTACTATGCAACCTAAAACTATCAACTTCTACAACTACGACGAATTACCGATACTGTTTTTATTCCTCTTTGTACAACATGCCGTGCAGCAACATGTATACGATAAATCCACAACAAATCAATGTATAGTGAAGTTGGGAGTTGGGACTATATAACAGCGCGAGCGAGACTAACTGCTGCAGTAAAGTTCGTATCGTGTGCAGCATGAGTTCCACTGTCTGCCTCTCCTGGTCCGGTGCGTGTAGCAGAACGAGTCGCGGTGCCGGTAGTCGACAGCCATACAGCGCGGGTATGATGCATCACACACCTGTCTACACGCTGCCTCTGACATCGCTCCAATCAGCCGACCTCCATCCGCGTTCGACGTCGGCGTCCGCCGCCAGAAACACTCTGCAATCGTAGAAACTTACGGTCGACAGATTCCGTCATGAAATCGACACTCAAAGTTTGGTTTATTAACTAAATAAATAAATAAAATCCTGAGTCGTATCCCGTTAGAACGTGTAGGCGTACTATATAGTGTACAAAGCGGCAGCAGTGAACTGAACTGAACTCAGTTTAATTGCGTTGCACGAACTGCACCGAGCGATCGAACTGGCAGCTGAGTTCAGTTCAGTTCAAATCAGATTATTTCGTTCGCTCTGTACGCACCTTTAATGTCGTATTTAAAACTAAAAAAATGTCGGCCCAGCGCCGACATAATGTGCGGCCGCCATGACCTGACTTTTCACCTTTTGAAATAATTACTGGCACACCGACTAACCGTGCCGTGTGAGAAGTTTGCGCCAATTTTGGATTTCCTGCGCTTTTTCGAGCTGAGAGCCCGTACCGGTCGGCCCTATAGTAAGACTAGTCGTTATTGCTCACCTGCCCGAATGGTTGTGGTGGATGCGGTGGTTGCGGATGTTGACGTGGTCGTTGTTGTGGAGCTCGTAGAACCTGAATTATAAACACTGACTTTTCGATGATTGGTATATAACAACGTACATGTCGAACATATCGCTACCAAATATGATTATTCATTGTTGTAAACGGCCAAACTACAACTTCTGAATTCCACAAAGCAGTGTAACAACAGTAAGTGGAGTGAGTCAAGCTACAGGCATTTTTGTTAAGTTTTTCCCATGTTGCTTGCCAAAAATTATTAAAATCGGTCAATGTTTCATGGAGTTATTTAAAAAATAAACACTAGCACAATTTTTTTGAGACACTGTGTATATCATTTCATAACATATTATGAAAATGATAGTGATAAACATATTTATATAGCGCCAGTCATATCATCATATAAAGGCTTCTCATCTGCAGCACAGAGACGCCATAATATGCAGTTAATATTAAAATATTAAAATAAAATGTAAAAATTTTAAATTTTTAAATTTTAAATAAAACTTAAAATAGATAGATTTTAAAACGCAAAAAAAACTCATTAAGTACAGTTTTTAAAATGTTTATTATAAAGTAAGTTTTAGGGCAAGATAAAAACACAGTCCAGAATGCGACGTACCCGTCGTGCTAGTAGTACTAGTGGTTGTACTAGCACTAGTACTAGTACTGGTGCTAGTACTAGTACTAGTAGTACTGGTAGTGGTGGTGGTGCTGGTGGTAGAGGTGGTAGTGGAAGTCGTGGATGTAGTGGTGATAGATGTGGTGCTAGCGGTTGTCGCCGTAACAACGCAGCTACGTTCCAGCACAAGTTGTGTCACGTTCTCCAGGAAAAAGAGGTTGTCCTGGCGAAGATTGTAGGGGTCGAAGTGCAGCCAGCAGGCGTCAGCGTTGGCGTCGTAGTCGACGGCGACGCACTGGACAAGTCGTGAGCAGAAATCCAGACAGGCGCTCGAAGTGCTGTACTGGCGAAATCTCACGGCTGACAGTGCGTTCTGGTCCGCGTAGCGCGTCCAGCGAGGACATCCTACAGCACACGCAATACGCAACAAACACAGCGTATTAGGTCTGATAGTACCAGTCTTCAATTTTGTTCACTTATTTTTACGCCTACTGCAGCTGCAAGTTTTGAGATTGTAAAGCGCTTCTGACCACGAGTATCTCATCCCAACAGCGCAATAGCAAGTACCGGACTTTGTTTCCGATCGTTAAACGGCAAACTTCCGTCTCAACTAGCTGAAAATGCGTTGCTAGCCAGGTGCACTTTTAGCTCAACGCTCCTTACTTTTGTCACAGTCTGCCACTGACAGCCACTTAACGTACGAACTTCATCGTCTACGGACACTTTACGACGACATCTAAAGACTTGTCGTTTCTCACACTCTCACCGCCATCAAAAATGACGCTTGCGCCCACGACTCGAGTCGCTGTCGACACATAGCGCGCTACAACGTGCCAGTTATGGGGTGTTTACACGATCCAGCAAACGTCCAGCATTAGCACGTGTATTTTGAATACATTTGCTGGAAGTTTGTTGGACGTTTGCTGGATCGTGTAAACACCCTATTACTTTTTACTTACACAGTGTATGTAGCCTACATGAACGTCGCAACCACCGTGAAACTGAGGAGCACCGAGCATACAGCAATATTCTGATAATTCCACAACACACTATTACGTACTCAAACTAATTTAGTATCAGGAGATGAACCGGTTTAGCGAAAACTTTATTACTTCGGTTTGTTGCAGATTTGGTGTACAGATGGACATTAAAAATTAAAGACCTAGAACATATCCACCGCATCCCAGCATGCTAAAGCTGTACAAACTGTAAGTGGTACGACTTGTGGTCTGACAAATCCACGCAAATCGCAGTAGTGGAAACTGGGCCCTACCGATGACGGTGCATGATCGGTCGAGAATGAACTGCGAGATGCCGGGGATGTGGAACGTGTTGTCATCATCCAAACTGCTGATGTCGGTGTGTATCCAGCACGGCGTCGCAGACGTGTCGAAGTCGACGGCCACACACAGCGCATTGCTGACACAATAGCTCAGACAGTCAGCGAGTGTCGTGAACTGGTCCATGTTAACGGCGTAGATGCTGTTCTGTTCGGTGAAACCAGACCACGCGACGCACACCGCTGAACACGGTCAAACCACACGCAGACCATTCCAAACAAACACTTGCACCCGTATCAACAGCAAAAAATTAAACAGACTGGCGACACAGAAACTCAAATTACTGTAATAAACTGCCTGCAAAAATGCATGCACACACATAAGCATAGGCCTAATACTAACTAGCAAAAGAATCACACACACTGACACAACTTTCTACACGGTGTTTCATAAAAAGGAACCCTTTTCTTTCTGTCATAATTCAGTCAAATAATGATCAATTTACACGAAATTTTTTACCAGATGTAGCGAAAGAAATATTTATTCGAAATATTAAAACAAAATATGGCTGATAGTTAAATATTCTTTGCTAGTTGTGACGTAATACTGACGTCATAGTGTGCTGCGAGTACGAACTGGCTTGTTTCAACCGGTGCTGACAGACTTGCTGAATAGCTGTCCTGCGCCGATGGCAAACTTTATCTGGTTTATTGATGACAAACTGTTGAAGTTTTAACATTGTAGCCACAAAAATGCCCAAAACGATTACTTTCACACACTTGTGGGAATAGTTTAACTTTCACACTTTTCAGCAAGACAGTGCAAAAGCACACTCCGCTTACGACATGGATGAATTTTTGGGTTGCGAAACACCTGATTTTATGCCTCCATGTTGCTAATTGCTGACATGATGAACATTTTTTATAAGTAAACCAGATAAAGTTCACCATCGAAACAGGGTAGCTACTGACAGAACCAGTTGAGACAAGCCAGTTTGTACTCACGACACATTATGACGTCAGGATTACACTACGACTAGTAAAGAACATTTAGCTAACCATCACATTTTGTTGAAATAATTTAAATTTGCATTTTTTCATCTACATCTGGTAAAAATTTTATGCAAATTGATTACCATTTGACTGAGTTATAAAAGAAACAATAAGAATGCCTTTTTATGAAACACCGTGTATATCAATTAGTTATGAACGTACCATTTCAAAACAAAAATCTGGTTTGAGCCCTAGCCAAACGAATGGGGACTATTCTACAGTTCTTAGGGCCCGCACGTGACAGCGGAGAGCAGAGACTCTTGTGGTAGTGTAATACTTGATTTAGATTGACGACAAAAATACCACTTTTCAGGGCAAAGTTTTGTCAGAAATTAGCGTCAAGACGGCTACCTGCGGATGGCGGCGTACAGTCTCTACTGAGTCTGTACTGGGTAACGCCGGGCGTTGTACGAGTGTTGGTAGGCAGCAAGTTGCTGACACTGCGATGCAACCAACAGCTCGAGTCTCGGTCCCTCCAGTCGACGCCAACACACGATGTCAGGTTCTCACACGCGGCGCGACAGCTGACGGCTGTTGCTGGGCCGGCGCGACGAGCTCCGCCTGATGAGCTCTGATCAACGTGACGCGTCCAACGAACACACACTGACACATCACCAGCGTTATCATTACTTCATTCTGTCATAACAGTAAGCCTACATCAATAACAGCACTTGATCACAAAAATATAGATAGACACCATGATCATGGTTCGAGAATTCACGTTTTACGAATGTTAAGACTAATGATAACACAAACAGTGTACGGGGGTGGTCCTAAAAAGTGACACCCCTTTGGTGTTTGAGTTTCCACGTTTTGGATCACCCGGTAGGTGTATGTTAAAACGTGTTATGTCTGATGTGGTATAAGTGTGTGAGAGAGAGAAGTTTATTTGCTATATCAGTCACAACCAATACAATAACAATTTCACACAACGGCAGGCTGCCAAAAAGGAAAACTCCATCACAGCTGGCCACCTATGAGCGAGTGTTAAATAAACATATACACTCATTCCATGCTGGCTGACGGTCGGTCGTGTGGTCTACGGTGTCGTTCTTTTGGACACGCCTGACTGCACTCGTGAGTTATTGACACATTATCCCACTGTAAAAAGCATGGTGGACGTAGATATCAAGAGTGGTATGATTTGGCTTTTTTGATGACTTACATGTGCTGCATATCTTTCACTGCAATGCCTGGAGTGTTATAACTGCCCAATGTGCCCATAATCTCACTTCCCTCAAGCGTGGCTCGGGTCTGCGTACAGCACCCATTCTCAGGCCGAACTTATCGTAAATCGCAGTTATGAAATGAATACATTTTAACACGATCGCGTATATGTGTACTGTGGTATTATGCTTCGTTACACTTGCATAATATACTGTAGACCGTGTTGAAACCTATACATAGCTCACAGTCGGAGGAGCATTGTCTGCTGATGATGAACTGGGTCGTGCCGGGAACGGCGTAGGTGTTCTCTGGCAGAAGGTCTGATGCGTTGAAGTGGAGCCAGCAGGGCGCGGCAGACGAGTCGAAGTCAACGGCCACACAGCGTGATTGACTGGCACAGTACTCCAGACAGTCGGTCAGTGTACTGTACGTCGCGGTGTTCACCGCGTTCACCGAGTTCTGCGGCGAGTAACTCGTCCATCGTATGCAGTCTGCCACGACAACAACAACATAATGCTCGTACAACACAATACTTTACCTGAAAATCTTGCAGTCTAGTCGACCGCACTAAATCGAAAAAACGCTGCAAACAATGACCGAAAAATTGGAGAAAAATAGCTTAAAAAGCTGTTGATCATAAAATCCGATTCGCAGAGTTCGACTGGGAGTGAATTCTTCAGTTATCGTTAGCGAGTACATGTACAGGGTGCGCCAAAAAATGTAAGTTATTGCACTTTGTCCATATCTTCGCTAAATATTGATCAATTTAAAAAAAATTTACTATAAGACTCGATAAAAAATTTGCTACTTAGTGGCATGACATATTATGTCGCTTGTAAAATATAAATATTCAAAAACATGCAATATCTACAGATGGTCACAAGTTTGCATGGTAAATTTTTACAGTATTCAATTTAAATGTCAAAATATGACTTATAGTAAGTGTCAAAAACTTTGGTGGATATGTTAAACATTTTTTTTCAAATGAGTTTAACGATTTTGTACGTTTTTGGATATCTATATTTTACAAGGTAATGTAGTGACATAATATGAGTAGTGTGCATG
>Ga0209367_1002861_pt1 | contig 23117 bp, 14 predicted proteins | sample WorMetLIZISLAND2_FD_187412 | JGI IMG/M metagenome (GOLD analysis project Ga0209367, IMG submission 187412) | Marine gutless worms symbiont microbial communities from Max Planck institute for Marine Microbiology, Germany - Olavius geniculatus... ... | reverse complement strand
GCCGTGGCACGCTCTGCTGCAGTCTATAGACAGCGCATGGTAGCGATTGCGTTAGCTATTTAACATTTAGCTACTACATTAAATAGTTGTATAGAACCTACAACGAAAGAAAAACAGTCTGCACCAATCACCGATGGACAGTGGTGGACTATGCAGTTTTATTTTGGTATTGTGGTACTATCAAGTATCGCGATATTTGAGTCATTATCGTTAATTCATTTTTCGCACCGCACAACACTACGCTGTATTATTTTTTATTCTATGTCCGTTGTCAAGATATGTGTTTACATGGCTACGGCATAGCAATGGTCCATTGCCAATGCAAAGTGCTGTTTATTTATACATTAATAATTTATCCAGCAAAATAACCACGTAAAACAGATATATTATAAATGTGACATTTTTAGATTGCGAGTATAATTGAATTAAAAATCTTATAAATAGATACAAAGAAGTTTTTCTTGTTGGATGATGGTGGAATCGTATAAATTGGAATGTCATAAGACACCTAAAAAGTGATCATAAGATTTTTGTCGTAAAATTGTCGTAAGACGTTTTGTGAATTAGCACATTGGCGTGTGTGTGCAAAATGTCATAAAATTGTCCTAAAATTGTCCTAAGATGTTTTGTGAATTTGGCCCATGGATCTTAACAGCAGAGAATGGACAAAAAAGTTTTGCTAAGAAGATGTATAAATAGATACCATAACCTGGAACTGAATTAAATAACGGTTTGAGGATAAATACTCGGAAAATGGCAAATAAGATTCACCTTAAAAACAGCCGTTAATATGGTGCAGTTGTTGGTATTAATTGGCTTTAAAATAATAATTATATTGTTATCATGTTGTTAGTTTTGTTTGTTGTTGTTTCTGTTGTGACCATTTGCGAGCTAAATTGTGGGCAACTGTGTACATATCCTTTTCTTTGGTGTTGTGATCCAGTGTTGATGCACAGGGTGGGCCATAAAAAACGTGGCACTTTGCTTTTGTCCATATCTTCTCAAATTATTGATTGATTTTCAAAGTTCTTTCACTGGCACACTCTGCAGACAATTTGCAATAATGTGATTATTATAGATCCCACCACACCATAAATGCGTCTCTACATTGCCTTGTGAAATATCAGTGAAATATGCATTCATAACAATAATAACAGACATTTTGGTAAGATTGAAAAAAAAACACTTCAGACCAACATTGCAGTGAATGGTCTGTGTAAACTGTGTGGGTCTAACGCAGTCTAGTTCATACAGATCATTCACCGCAAGGTTGAAGTGTTTTTTTAATTACCTAAATTTGTGTTATCGTTTTTGCTTACATTTATATTTCACAAGGTAATGTAGAAACGCATTTATTAACGTGTGGTGCGATATATAATAAACATTAATGTAAGTTGTCTGCAGAGTGCGCCAGTGAAAGAATTTTGAAAATTGATCAATAATCGGCAAAGATATTGACAAAAGTAAAGTGCCACATTTTTAATGACCCACGGTGTACATTTCGTTCGAATTATTACACAATTATTACTTCACTATTTTTGCACAACATGTCACTATGATTCCGTATCGTTGGCAATTTCCAGCTTTTTGTTTCTAACATTTATCAGAGCTGTCCATTTTGCTTTCTCGTAGTGTAAACCCACGTGTTCACAGAAGTCGTGAAGATAATTGATAATTAGATGAGTGAAAGTTATGCAACAGTCAGACTTCCTGTAACATGCGAAGGCAGTCACAGTCTATCACTTTAGAGACACAGTTCTTTATCTTAGTTGATGCAGTGTGGTGACGTACATTTTTTATGCTTAAGCTCCTGTTTTTCAAGTTATCTGTCTTTTTATCTGTCACCATCCAAGCTTTGCATAACTAACTATAATTAGATTAATTAAGGTACTTTTTAAGAATATATTATAATACTGAGTTTTACATTCCATTTTTCATTTGCTATTTGCAGTTATTATTGTTACGTTCACTGCTGCATCGTGTATTGTTTGCTTTTGCGTGCAGTATTAATAATTTATTATTTGCTAGCTGTTGAAACAATAAAGGTTGTCGTGCGATTCCATGAACTGTTCTGGATGTAAACCAAAAGTATGCACCAGGAATTATAAAATAGCTGGAAATTCAGTGTTAAGTAAATAAATGCAGGCGCCACTAGTTTTGAATACTGGCAGGTAGGATAGCCAGACCAGACCAGGGGGCCCCTATAGCCCTATCACCCCAGTGTACCTAACCAGGTCAGGGACAGCCCCCAGCCTCCCACCTCTCCTCTCCCTAAGAAATTGTCTGCGTGTTATTTTATTCACATGTATTGTGCTGGAGTCCAAAGAAACCATAAAGGCTTATTTTTGAAACGCTGTACGTGAAGAACTATGACATATCACCGCACAATTTTCAGTTATAACTCATTATTTATTTACATATTTGCACCACTTTCAACCGAAAAGACAAAAGGTGAAATGTGACAAAACACGTACTAGAAACACAATAAACCGGCGAGGAAAACAGATGCATTAGCTGCATTCTACAGCAGTGTCGCGGCAAAAGAACTGTGAGTAACAGAAGTTTGCAGTTTTGCAATGTGACAGTGACACCCGGAAATTTCTGACAAGGATTTTTAGGCCCAAAATTTAGTATCCTTGGATGAAAATCTTGTGACAAAAATAAAATTTTACAACAGACTAAAATTTACCCCTGTGACGTATTGCAGAGCACACAATGTAACAGCTGCCTTATAGAGGATAATGAGCGGCTAAACACACAGCAGAAACCAACGTATTCAGCTGCAACAGAAAAGCACAGTCAGCTATCAGGTGAGTACACACACATACTTACCTCAAAAACTTCACTTATCACCCTTATCAGCATTGAATTGTGTTAACTGCAACAATGAAAAATACTTAACGGAATTTAGCAAAATAACACAAGGTCCATGCTTTATCATATTTATATACTGAAGCATGCAACTCGAGAGAAATCAGTTTTCAATACTCGCAGTATAGACACAGACAGATAAGACAAAATAATACCACACTTCCATTTAACATCCAAAAGCTAGACGTCTTTTAGCTGAATGGGGGACAAAGCCCCCCCCTGACCCTCTAACCAGCGCCTCTGTTTTTTAATATTTGGAGATGCAAAAAATCACAGTCATCTGCTGTCTGCAAATATAAATTTTGTTCATTACATACAATCACACAAACACAGAAAACATGGACAAATAAAGATGTAATTAAAATGATCACAACCGCCACAACAGCGTAAAATTCAACGGGTAACTTACAAACACAAATCACTAACTGAAACAACGAGATAAGTGCAGCAGTGGGGTCGACGGCATTGGAAAACGTGGCTAACGAAAAACATTACATCGAGCAAGCACTGATACTAGGCAGGATAAATTCAGCAGGAAAAATTCACAAACGTACCTGTTAGAGCTTTCACAAAATCAGATGCCACGGGGCTCCACTTTGGTAAACCTAGCTACAGAATGGAAAATTGTCATGCAACAGCGAGCCTGATTCTATGCTGTTTGTGTTAGCGGTCCAATTGTTTCAGTTTAGAGATATATGACGTCATAAATTACAAAGACGTCATGTCCACAACTGACTCATTAGAGTTCGTAAAGTGCTGTTAGGCCAATTGTCTTGGTCCACAAATGCTGATTCGTCACGCCGTCGATGACAAATATGCTAAAATACCCCTCCTGCCAAAACCCCTCAGTGGATTTCGCTGAAATTTGGCCTCAATTGCTTCCAGGTAAGGGTTGTCCTTCCCCCAATTTGGGTCTTAGTCTGATGTCTGGCTCTGAAGAAGTGGAAAAAGAAGAAACAAAGTGAAAACATTAGGCCTCCCGTTACTATGTACAGAGGCCTAAAAACTGAATGGTTTCAACATGCATGCTCAATGGCTGTACACAGCAGTTACACGGAAATTACACACATAAAGCTATCTTCAGCAACCGGCTGTGAGATAAACTGACCAGACGACCATCGAAATGCAGACACTTCTTACACATGTCGAGCCTATAAAACACACACTAAGTAAGCAAGTAAATGAGTAGGGTTTAACGTCCCGCCTGACACAGTATAGGTCATTTCAGGGACGGCCATTCTAGGCAAAATGCACACATAAACACGCAATAATGGAACAGATAATTTAACCTTTACAGACAACACACAACATGGAACACAGAAAACACCAAATTCTATCCTAAGCCTAAAACTGTAAGAACTGATCATTATGACTGTGCATATGTAAGAGCAATGGCAGTTCTAATAATCTTCCCTGTTATCCTCCAGATAGTCATGAATGTGATAACGATGTCTATTGGAGGACGAGGAGGCAAATGCACACTGGCAGCTGAAATGTTGATGATGCAAAGCTGGCATATGAATCATATTGACAAATGATCGGTCTGTTATCATCAAGCTGCCGAAGCAGTGTGGCAACAGTCAAGTTTTCTGACCACTGCTAAAAGGCCTCAGATGCCAACTGTTCCATTACACAGCAATAATCAGAAATATTTCCCACGCTGCATCACAAAAGGCGGTAAAACAAAGATGATAGAATAAATAATTCATCACAAGAATGAATCCACAGTATGAAATGAAAAAAGACAACCAGATCATATTCTCACCAAATATTGACTGATTTAAAAAAATCTTTCACAAGTATCTTGAAAATTTGCAAACAAAGCGATCGTTCACAAATTGGTCAGCTGAAATAAAAACTAGAATTCGACACAAATGTCATATGCGGTTAAAATACGGACACACTGCACAGCAAACAATGGTTGAATGTACACTGCTGTGTGTCCACTAATGCAACATGTACATTGTACAATCGATCACGGCCAGTAATATAACACTTTGTTGAAGCTAGCTCAGCATGGACTTGATTCATAGAATGGGTTTTCTGTCATCGGCGTCATCTTCAAGTGGAGCAGCGTGTGGACCTACAGATCAAGAATAAGTAAGTAAGCACAAGTTCAAACTTGCATCAGGAATATCCCATAGTGCTGTGACAAGGTGAATGCAAATAAATAATCTAATGATAACAAATTCCGGATAACGATCCAATTATCTAGAATCGAAAAAAGCTCTAAATTGTCACCAAAAATCTAACCACTTTCTCCCTAGACAAGATCACGTCTATGAAATCTTATCCAAATCCACTAATATTTTTGGAGTAATTGAGCTGACAAAAATCTCCTGACCCAATATAACATAAGCTTCAATATCACTTCGCTTTAGCACAGTTAACAATAACAACATATGTTAACCAATCTCTTCTATACTTGCAATCAGCCACGTCATGGCAATTTGACTATAATTTAACAATTAGTCAACCAATCGCTTATTATGCCAAAGGCAGCACGTAAATCATAAAAATGCAATACAAAAACTAAAACTCAGTGTCTGCAGTGAATGAATTCCAGATGGCCATTTTTATGTAACATTATGACTTTCATCACCCCCCAAGTGGATTAAGGCAATGGACCCTGTGAAGTAGAAGGGAAAAGAATGGAGAGATAAATAGATATGAAGGTAGAAAGAAAAGCAAAGAAGACGGAAAAGACCCTATGAGTACTAATGCCACTCTCAAAGCCACAGAAACCTTAACCCAGCCCTGACCAGAGGTCAGTCGAGTATACCGTAAATTCATCAATAATAAACCTTTAATTTGATTATTGTTGACGTTTTGGCAATCGCTGCTGCCTTCGTCGGAACGACTGTCCACTAGGTGACGCTGCGGCGGACTGTAACGTCAACGATACTGTAATCAAATTAAAGGTTGTATTATTGATGAATTTATGTAAGTTACTAAGTCACCATTTCAACGTACGAGTCTATTCCAAGACAGTCAAGCCTACCATCATGATGATCAGCTTCTCTCTTGTTTGCACCGTAGTCATAATCCTCATCATTATCAGCATTATTATCAGCATCTGCAGCATTGTCCTTCTCATCAGCTTTATCATTGTCATCCTCATCATCATCACGACGAGGATTCTGCAGCTGCAACAATAGAACAAACTATAAAACACCTGCCACTTGAAAGTGCACGGCCACGGTCAAACTCACTTGTGAAATTTATGTAGACCTCAATTAGACAAATCACCCTGCATACATGACATGTTGATTTAAGCTTTACAGGTGTACGAAATTAATGTCTGAATATTACGAAAAATGGCATTACATTACGTTACGTTATGCTGAAAAATTTGATCTTGGCAAGTGGCCAAAGTGACGTCACCAGTTGTACACAGTCAGTGTTTACCAATTAATTTTAAAATTTTTAATCACAAAAAATACTGTGTCGCGTGTTAACTGCAGCAGTGCATAAATGGCAAATGTGATTTTATAATGCTTATGTTTCTATGCATATTTTATGTTGATGACGTGTTCAACCGGTGACGTCATCCGCCTGTCAACATGGCATCTTGTCCAGCATTTTTGTAGATCGTTGATTTCAAATGTAAATTTCTTCATGTTGACAAAACGTTGATCGCCGATATCACTATCAAAATTATCAGAAAATTATGCTGTTTTGGAAAATGGATAAAATATGTATATATATATGATAATTTTGGTGTCCATGGACCTTCAACTACAACCTCGAGCTGCACGGGCTATTAGTCTACATTAATGCAAATAAGAACTGAGAGAATGCACAAAAAACATACAGAATAAAAAACATCTTCATTACATGATGCAGATAGAAGCTGGATTAGCATAAAATAGGTAAATATGTAAAAATAAGTAAATAAACTGCAGAAGGAAGGTGATACCAAAAAATACATTAAAAATGACTTTGCGTAACGAACTGCTCATGTCTTGGGAAGTTCATATACACAAGATCAGCGCAGACATCTACATCATGGGCCAGAAAAAACGTGGCACTTTACTTCTGTCCATATCTTCACTAATTATTGATCGATTTTCAAAATTCTTTCACTGGCACACTCCGCAAACAATTCACAATAATGCGATTATTATATATCCCAATACACCTCAATGTGTCTCTACATTACCCTGTGAAATATAAATGAAATATGAATGTATAACGCTAATAAAAAAATGACAACAAACATTTAGGTAAATGAAAAAAACACTTCAGACCAACAGTGCAGTGAATGACCTATATGACACCAGACTGTGTTAGACCCACATAGTCTACTGCGATCTGAAGTGTTTTTTTTCAACTTTACCAAAATGTTTATTCGTCATTTTGTTATTATCATTATACATTCATATTTCATTTGTATTTCACAAGGTAGTGTAGTGATACATTTATAGTGTGGTGAAAAATATAATATTCAGATTATTGCAAATTGTCCGCAGAGTGTGCCAGTGAAAAAATTTTGAAAATCGGTCAATAATTGGCAAAGATATGAACAAAAGTAAAGTGCCACGTTTTTTATTGGCCCACCCTGATCACATTTTGGTGGTCTTAAACGTGCAAGACAACTGTCAGCCAATCGCATAAAATGTTCTTGACAACATCTACTGCAATCTAATCTAAACTAACCCGAAATAATACGCAACTTGATAATTACAGACATTTCAACAGTAGGACACAAGCGATAAATCAACGAAAAAGAATGCTCAGAAAGAATCCAGTTCTTTTTCATAAAAAGGCAAATTAACACAACAAAGCAAAAGCCAATACCTGGTCTTCCTCCTGCTGAATGTGTGGCTCGGCAATCTGCATCGGTTTTTCCATCTGGCCAGCTTGAGCATTGCTATCAACGGCATGCGGGAATTTCCCCAATTTTCCAAAATCCAGCACACCACCAGGCTGTACAGGTTTCATGACGTCGTTTTCACGCCTGTCATCGGGCATTATGGGATTGCGATGGCGACCGAATCTGTCGCCCATATCAGACTTTTCATCTGCACCAAACTTGACAGGCTTGGCAGGCTGTGCTTCCTGACAACAAAATAATGACCATCCGAGTGCTACAGCCTCAACAAGATAAGATATGAAAAAACACAAAAAAACGACAACGAACCTCAGTAGAGAAATTCAGAGACAGCAATAGAATCATTGAAAAATAAAATATTGTCAAAAAGACACCAAAATCCTGTGTGCAGTGTTAAAAACCTGCAATTAAACTAAAATTGCTCATCAATCAACTGTATAAAAATCTGCTACAACATTTATAATTTAGTCTGGCCAAATGTATGGCTGAGAAGAAAAACATATATACAAGTAGCTAATACAAGCTAATACAAGTAATTTGAGCGAAGCTCACGAGACGCGTGCCAGCCCTATCAGTTCCTCATCGCAGGTTGTCCAGGTCTATCTCCAGCCATTTCGGTGCAATTCACTCTTAAAATGTGTGTGTCGCAGGCCGAAATCACGAAAAATTCACAAAAACCCCTCTTTTGGGGGTTCAAGGTCATTCAAGGTCATCGATGTTGATAAATCTAAAAAGCCCATCACCAGTGCTTGTAATTATGTGCAGCATGTCTGTACATATCTGCAACAGTTTTCACACTAAACAAGCCAATAGCGGCAAAATAACATCTTTTAAGAAATACCCCTCTTTGACAACCTCGTTCAAGGGGTATCCCTCACCCAGGGACACGAAATTTTATCACGATAAACTAGAGTCCTTGGGGCAGCCCACAGTGAAGACTTCATAATTCTACAGGCTGGGTGAGGCAAAACAAGTTGACCCCAAAAAGTTTTAAGCCTTTTTCTCAGCAACCGTTTGGGATTTTAATATGAAATTTTACAGCTTTATTTAACAAAACCTTCTACATCTAATTGACAAGTAAAATGTGATTCTGTTGAAAAACGATGAAGTTATAGACTTTTTAACATGAACGCCTACTGATTTTTCAGCATTCAAAAATGTTCAAGCTAAAAATGCTACTTAATTTTCAAAAACTGGTTACACGTTACTGCCGATAACGTCACAGTGACATTTTGATAAACAGTAATTTATATTGTTTATAAATAATCACTAAATTATCGTTCCTTTAAAGCAATCGCCGACTGCCCACCGAATTCACCTATTAGCAGGATGGCACGTCAGCACAGACAGCATGCAATGCTGCACAGCACACAAAAATGACTGCGGGCCAGCTGTCCAGATATCATCAAAAAACCAACGGCCTCCAAATTCGCCAAATATAAACCCAATGGACTATCTCGTGTAGGGTGCAATGTTGGAAGCTTACTGCAAGCTTAAAACAAAGCCGAAAACAAGTGCTGAACTTAAGGAAGCGCTTCAGGTTATCTGGGGTAACCTGCCACAAGAACCAATCGATAAGACTGTAGAAGATTTCTCAAATAAGGTGACAGGAGGCTAGTGTTGTAACTTGGACCTGACGGTGAACACTTCGAACATTCGCAGTGACAATGGAATGCTGGCGTCTGATCATTATTTAGCTGCACTGTTTAAACGATGTTATTAAAACGGTGTTGTAACCGGAACATTTTTGAATGCTGAAAAATCGGTAGGCGGTCATGTTTAAAAGTCTGTAACTTCGTCGATTTTCAACAGAATCAAATTTCACTTGGCAGTTAGATGTAGAAGGTCTTAGTAAATAAAGATGTAAAATTTCAAATTAAAATTCCAAACAGTTGCTGAGAAAAGAGCAAAAACTTTAGGGGTCAACTTTTTTTGCCGTACCGTGTAGGTGTCGCCACTTTGATACAGTGTCGGGGGTGTGACAGACGGACGAACAGACAGACGTCTAGATGCTGGCTAAGACGCACGAAGGATTACATGCTGTTGCGTGTAAAAAATAACCCCCTCAAGGTCAAACAGCCATCATCACCAATCGTTCTTTTCCACTAGTTTTACATCTTAACTTTCAGCTTGTGCATTTACATGTCATGTATTTTACACGACTAAAATTCAACATCATGGCATATCCACTCTATACTCAATATAACATCAGCAATCACATGAAAAAATCAACATAAACAGTGATTGCTTACCAGTGCACTGTCAAATCCATTCTGTATGTCTGGTGGCGCCACCTGGTTAACTGCCGCTGCGGCGGGTGCACCACGCTTCATAACGGGATGATCTGGCTTTGCTTCACGCGGCTCAAAATACGGTTTTCTCTCATTGTTGTCTGCAACACACATCTAGCCTATTCACATTTCTTTCACCAATACCTCTATGCAGTAAAATTAATGCTCAAACGTGTATTAAATAATAATAATAATAATAATATATTTGTATAGCGCTGTAGTGCCGTAAACAGCCAACTATTACTCCACACCAGACAAGTGACTGACTAATACTTATATTCTTGCTTCTAGGAGCTAGTATATCTACAGCAGTAACTGCAGTGTGAAAATTCGCAAGCATGCCATTTACAACACTTTTTGAACAAGTAAGAGGCAAAATATTTCAAACTGTAATAAATGATAGACGTGAATGAACAAGCCCTAGCATTAAAACGTCTGAAAGCACGGTCCGATTCACCAGCCTATATTGCTACCAGAGCAGTGAAATTAGAACATTTTTATGTACAACTTCAAAAACACTTTCTGAGCAATATCCACACTGAATGACACCATTTTCCTCCTCCCACCTGTATTGTTACAATAATACCCGGGTACTGAAACAGAGCCTAGCAATGATTAGTTTTGGCAAACAAACTAACATTTCAGAGAATGCAGCAGAACCTAACCTGGCTTATTAATCTGCATACGGATTCCCTGATCTTCATCCTGCAAATGAAAGCAGCTGGCTAGAACAATAAATACTGATTTTCTGCACTAAAACCGGTCTAGTCACAGTCACAAATAACTGACACAGAAATGCTTCAGCTTTAGTAATAATAAGAACAACACCAATAATTTGGCAAAATCATTACTATGACATGTCATGCCTAATGGTCTATACATATATTTATGTAAAAAAACTGTTATTTATATACAGTGTAAAGGTGACATTGTGGTTGTAGATATAAAACAGCACAAATCACAAGTTAAAAATTCAAACTTCGCCATTACACAGTCAGCAAAGTTGCCCCCCCCACTCACTTGAATCCACACTGCTCACTGTTAATCAAGTATATATCAGTTGCATATCATACCTCATGTCCCATCTGAGAAATGCGATTGTCTACATTCTGATTCCATGAATGACGAGATTCTTTAATCCGACCTCTGTCCACCTTGCCACCCGCCAGTGGCTTCTAGACATTCACATATTCAGATTTGTTCATAAATATGCAGCATATTCATCCCTAATGACTACTTAATCTGATACTGCATTATATAATGCATTCAACAAATAACACAGCATATCGTTCCATCGTTCCAATGCGGGGCAGGGCACTAGGCAGCCAGTGCCGACCCGTAGGCTTAGGCTGCCATGTGGGCCCATCAGCCATCCCCAGAAAGTTCCCTGCAATTATACTGAGTACTGAATGTCATGGCAGGAATAGCAAAGACCACAACTACCCCCACCCACATGACTACTCTCTATACTGTGGGGCTCACCAAAAGATTTCACAGCCCCCACAGGAAATCACCCGGCAAGCGGCCCAACACAACAGCAGACCAGCCACATGAGCAGTGCAGCCACCCCGGAATGACCCTGAGCCAAACGGGGCAAATGAAAGCCATTGTTGGGTTTCCAAGCCAGACAGAAAAACTGCAGTTCCGAACTACAGTGCGTTCAGTATCTAGTGAAATCCCAGTCTGACCCATCATCCCCGCAACATCCTCTCTACCTAACTCTGAGACATGACAAGAACAGCGAGGACACCCAGCACACATGACCAGTCCACAGATCAGGCTTGCACCAACCAAGCAATGACCCATAGATGTCTGTTAGATCCTGTTCAGCCCAGCTACTATAAGTCATGGCAGGAATAGCAAAAAGTACAACTACCCCCGCTCACATGAGTACATTGCCAGTCAGGTCACATCGCCCTGACCAAGCAAGTGCTGTGGAGATCATCAAGAGATTTACGGTCCCCTCAGAACACAGCATGTACTCTGAGATAAAATATATAATGTGTACATGTATACCTTGGCGTATAATGCAAAAAAAATCAAAACTTCTTTGTACAGTAGTTAGTGAAACACTTAAAGACCAGCGTATAAAATAAAGCAACCATCAGACTAGAGTATATCACTTTTCACACATAAACAAAGCCAAAGACAATAGTAAACAAACGCTCAAGAAGCCCAGTAAGCCCTGTGGCCAGGACTGCTGGAATACTGACTAAGTTGGTCAAAGTCGCTGGCTGTTAAAGCCCAAATTCTATAACGCCAACTTTCACCGAAACTTCCCCGCGGGGAAAGTTGTGGACACAAATCATCTTGACATGTAAGATGTTTGCAACAAAGTCCATGACAACTCCGCAACAAACCCGTTTGTGTCGCTCGATCAGAATTTAGTCCGATACAATGCACGCGAAAAGTCGGCGACAAAGTCTGTGGACACAAATCACAAAAGTCCGCGACACAAATCATGAAAGTAGGCGACATGATTTGTGTCGCGGACTTTCATGATTTGTATCCGTGACAAAGTCCGCGCAAAGTCGACGTAATGGAATTTGGGCTTAATAGAGCTGACTGACTTGGGTTGTATGCTAGCTTTATTGGGTCTAACCGTTGCCGGCTCAAAGTGCCAAAAAAGAGGATGAGCTATCATGCAAAAGACATAGATTCAATGTAATTGTGCGTATACTGTATAGAAATAAATTTTCTTTTGCGAATTTGTAGATCAATATGTACTCTTACTTACTTAGAAATTTTACTGACGTCATTAATAACACGGTCACTCAGTGCTGTTTAATGATGTAAGGCGAGTTAAAAATCAAATTATGTAAAGACGTTTTATCACACCGCATCAAAGCAACTCAAGATTTTTTTCGATGCAACATGCCTGATTCAATGAGCTCACAAGAATGGACACCAGATTCACCAGATTTGAATCCGCTAGATTACTTAGTATGGGATGTCTTGTAAAAAATTGTCTATAAAAAAAGCGTAAACCGTTTGCGAACCACAAAAATCTTCAGAGACAAATGGCATGATGTCGCATCAGACAGTCAGAATCAGAAAAGACATGTTGCATTGAAAAAAGCATCTATCAGCAATAGCAAAGCAGAATGGACAACTTACTTAGCACCTTTTCCGCTGATCAGTTTATGATTAGGCCTATTGTGACATTCTGGTGTAGCCTGCGTACAAGCAGCAACGTAAACGATGAGCTTATTGCTTATTACATACGAGCTTATCTACTGATATATTTAAACTACACTGCGTAATGCACGCAAATGTTCGGAATGTTTTTTTGGGCCACCCGGTATACTAATGCTGTTAATACTATTACTATTGCTAATTTACTAGACCATTACAGCAGAGAGATCTGATATTGTTCACCTTGGGCGTGTCATGCTGCTGATCAGCTACTAACTGTTTCTGCAATGCACTTATCTGTCGCTTCAAGTTCGCTCGCTCATCTGTAGCATAATATCACACGTGACATCAACACAAGTGACATCGGATACTACAACAACTGCTGCTGCTATTAGCCTATTACTAAACTAACCTGTAGTAGTGAATACGTAATGTTCTAGCATCAATGACTGGGTATTTCCGATGGCAGTAGCTTGCGCTTGAAACATTCTACAAGGTGCAGCAAAAAAGTAGACCCCTAAAGTTTTTTGCTGTTTTCTCAGCAACCGTTTGAAATTTTAATTTGAAATTTTACACATTTATTTGCTGAAACCTTCTATATCTAACTGCCAAATAAAATTTGATTCTGTTGAAAAATGACAAAGTTATAGCCTTTTAAACATGACTGCCTACCGATTTTTCAGCATTCAAAAATATTCCAGCTACAACACCAATTTAATAACATCGTTGAAACATCACAGTTAAATAATGATCAGATGACAGAATTCCATTGTCACTGTGAATGTTCGAGGTGTCCACCGACAGCTCCAAGCTACAACACCAGCCTCCAGTCGCCTTAGTTGAAAAATTTTTCACAGCCTTGTCGATCGATCCCTGTGGCAGGTTGCCCCAGATAACCTGAAGCGCTTCCTTGAGTTTGGCGCTTGTTTTCGACTTTGTTTTAAGCCTGTGGTAAGCCTCCAACATTGCACCCCACACATGATAGTCCATTGGGTTTACATTTGACAAATTTGGAGGCCATTGGTCTTTTGTGATGATATCTGGACAGCTAGCCCGCAGCCAGTACCGTGCGCTGCGTGAAGTTGCATGCTGTGTGTGCTGGCGCGCCGTCCTGCTGGAAGATGTGTACTATGAGCAGCCGACGATTGTTTTAAACGAACGATAATTTAATACCGGTAATAATTTCTAAACAAAATAAATTACTGCTTATCAAAACGTCACTGTGACGTCATCAGCACTAACATGGTAACCAGTTATTTTTAGTTTAAACATTTTTGAATGCTGAAAAATCGGTAGGCGGTCATGTTAAGAAGTCTATAACTTTGTCGTTTTTCAACCTAAGTCTAATTTTATTTGGCCGTTAGATGTAGAAGGTTTCAGCAAAAAAATGTGTAAAATTTCAAAATAAAATTCCAAACGGTTGGTGAGAAAACAGCAAAAACCTTTTGGGGTCTACTTTTTTTGCCGCACCCTGTAGACACCACCTGCGACAAGAGGCGCCAACTCACTGCTGTAGTTTTGGCAAAAGCTGCCAAAAGCACATCACTTTCATCAGCCATTTTTGCGCCAATCAAAAAGCACTAATGTGATTCATAAACTACAAATGTTATCACTCTCTTGCTTGGATCAAACTATAAATACAACTGCAACTACTGCAACATACTACTACAACTGTTACTACTGCTGTTACAACAGCAACAACAACTACTAGGCTACTACTATTACAACTACAGCAACTATTACAATATGACTACTACAGACCTCGCAGCACAGCAATCTCATTATCACTCTCCTGCTTGGATCGTTTAAGTTGGGCACGTTCATCTTCATGCTGAGTGTCAAGCTCTTGATGTCTTCGCAACTCTCGCTCCACATTCTCATAGTTTTGCTAAGTGGACATTTCACACAACAATCAACAATAAATTAGCTCCTCCCACGTGGTACGGGGTGAGTGAGTGAGTAGGGTTTAACGTCCCACCCGACACAGTATAGGTCATTTTGGGGATGGCCTTTCAAGGCAAAATTGCACAGACACATAATAACAGAACAAAAAGTTTAACCTATACAGAATGTTTAACCTTTCTGAAACACAAAAAACGACCTAAACCTAAAACTGTAAAATCTGCCGATTATAATTGTGCATAATTAACAGTAATGGCAGTTCTAGTAATCTTCCCTGTTATCCTCCATACAGTTATTAATCTCGGAATGCTGTCTATTGGAGGACAGGTGGGGAATGGTTGACTCAACATGTGAGGTCACATCGTAATTTTCCTGCACATTCAAAGTCACATAACTACAACAAACATGAAAATCAAATTTTGATTTTGCACATTAGTTTAAAAATCAGTAAACATTTACCAGCTAGCACTGTAAATAGAAAAGATAGACTATAAATAACAAAAAACTTCAAACTTTGATGGTCTTGCAATCACGACCTTGGATAGGGTTACATGTCATACTGACATGTGTCACTCATCAAACTTCAGTACTTATGTACCAAATTTCATTCAAATCAAAAAAATTTTTGTGGAGACAGACGCATGGACAAACGAAATCCAGATAGATAGAGACTAGCTTTAATATCAGCAGTAACGATAAATAGGGATGTTAAATTCGTTTTTTTCCAAATTTGAATTTCGACCGCTAAAATTCGGATTAAATTCGAACTTCGTTTATATATTTGTGGAAAAGCTTAAGCAATTTGCATTTGATGCCTGCACTGTGGGGTAAGATGAAGGTCACAGCACGCACGCTACACGCCAGGAACCAGTCTATCAACAGTGCAATCAGCCAGGACGTCAAGCCATGTCGCCTCTATTGCCGTCGATTGATGTCTGCTCCGTGTCTGGGCCACCAACATTTGTCACTTTGATAGCTTGCATCAGTATACAACAGGAGCCAGGGGCGCAGTGCAAGAGGAGAGTAATTGAACGCCGTGGCGGTATGCAGAAAGGGGAGGGGAGAGGTAAGCAAACACGTGGCGGGTGTTGCTTGAATTGACGGCTGGCAGAGAACAAAGAAATCGTCACACAGTGCACCGCTGAAGTAACAGCGCTCCACTTTCAAGGCAAAACCGTCTGCGTCTAATTAGTGATGCTTGGATTGGAATATCGAAGAGCTGAAAAACGAATACGAATTCGAACCTGAAATTCAAAGTTCGCAAATTTGAACTTCGTTTAACACATTGTTAAGTTACTCTTGTTGCTGTAAGCCATTGCAATCAAAGCATATGCAGTTCAGCAAAAAAGCTGGAAACAAATGGCTAAACCAGTGACTAAATTAATACAAAGTACATCACAATGACAAAAAAAACATTAAAATTTAAATTTAAACAAAAAATATTATTAGATTGTGATCAATCAAATGTACTCCTCGCGCGCATTATTTTCTGTGATATTCTTCTAAGTGCTTTTTCAAACCTTTCAACTTGTATTAGAAACCGGACGTCAATTTGAGACCGGTCAAATATTATACTAATAGCGACTGGCATCGAGGTCATTATTGGAAATTGTCTCCCCATCTCTCTGGCACTGTTATCAAAATATGGCACCTCAAAGTTAATAGGGTAACGACCTTGACCTTTCTGAGTCACGTGACGACATCGGTCACATGACCATACGACTTGCAGTGGCCAACTTCCTATGGGTGGTCCACTGTGACCATGCGTCTATCTGGCACCGTTATAGAGATATGGCCGTTTGAAGTTCTTCCAGGAAGGCTCTTCCGGGAACAGAGGTCGGTCGTTGGTCGTCAATATAACACTGATCTCATATACTCCTCTTCACTACGTTAGGAATGTAGTGCAAAAATTAAAAAAAGTTAAAACATTGTGTAGCGAAGAATAGGAAACAGATAACTGATAATTAGGGACCAACTTAATTCACGATTTCACGGCCGTGACATTTTCCATGAAATTGGCCGTCTTCTGTGAGAAACGCCGATTTCCATGAAATCCATGATTTTTCGTGAATTTTAGCGCTTTTAGTTTAATTTGTGACAATTCCAGAGTTTTATCAGCAGCTTTTGTACGGATGTTGCTGTTTGCTACGTGTCGCACTTCAGCACTAAGTAGTTGACATTGACTGTCGTGAGTCTTGACTTAGTGTAGTAAATATTCGTTGTTCTGAAATTTCTTCGTTTGCAATAGCACAGCACCTCGAAATAATGTCTGTGGGGCCCGTGAATTTGCGAAACTCTTTCCGTGAATTTTACGTGAAATTTGACACATTTTAAAAATTCTGCCGTGAAATCATGCATTTTTTTCCATGAATTCGGTTGGTCAATACTGATAATTACGGAGAAAAAAACAGGACACATGAATTATAAGAGCTTAAAAGATCCACAGTCAACCTAAAAACACATGCTAAACCGGACCGTGCCCAGCAAAGTGATAGAACAATAAGTTCGGAGATTACTTATACTGAAGTAATGAATAATCTACATAATGAAAAATGAAAACCATGCTCACCTTATTCTGTCTATACTCCTCATTCAACTTCACAAAGCGCTCAGTCATATCTTTCTGCACACCATTACACACAACATTGCTGGATATGAGTAGTAGCTTACAGGCTATAGGATGAAGGCTGATAGGAGAGATGGTATGTCTGCTAGCTGCAAACAGGGGGAGGTCCGATTGTTCACCGACACAGACAATGGATGACCAGTGACCACAATTGTAGCACTGTACTGCCAGATTCAAATTAAATCTTCTAACCAACATCAGTAACAAATCCAGAAATTTGGAATGGGGGGGCAGTGAAAGGGTAGAGCAGTGATTTTCAACCGGGGTTCCGCGGAACCCAAGGGTTCCGCGAGCATCTGCTAAGGGTTCCACGGCTGGTCAGCAACAAATAACCTAGCGTGCGAAATTACGTCAGACCAAGCCATAGAAGTACTACGCACCAAATGCTTAGTTCCAAATTAGCGCTTCTAGCCATATACTTTTGCAATTCTTGTTGTTAACATTGTTAGAATAGTTGCATTAATCAATAAACATTAACGTATTAGTGCTAGTGTTAATAACTCATGTGTCCATTTATTAAGAGACTTTTAGTGCTTGAAAAAATTGTGCTTAAAAATATTAAGAGCTTTACCCATCAGCGCAAATGACTGGGGGGGTCCAGACTCCCTGAACTGTCTGTGGACGTAAAAACGTTTTTAAAAAATCCAATGACAATTTGTGCGTCGTTGGTGATTGCCTCGTAAGGTATTTTGGTTACGGGTGAAATGAAATTGCTAAATAATATTACACTAATACGGTGAAATTAAGCAAGTCCTTTGCTTGCTGCTTTATCGTCAGCATTTGAGGGTTTTGCCTTAGGTTCCCACAGGTTTTCTGCCATGACTCCGCTGGAGACATCGGTCCTTAGACATCCTGAAAATTCAACCTCGCCTTCGTCGCTGGACTTATGGATCATAGCATGGGGTTCCGTGAGTGATCGTCACACTTACATAGGGTTCCGCTGCAGCAAAAAGGTTGAAAAACACTGGGGTAGAGGATGGGGTGTGGGGAGGGGGCCTCCCCAGAGAATTTGTAAAATTTGCATGCAAAAATAGTGCATTTTCATGCAACATTTTCACCTGTTTTAAGATGCATCCACTCTATAGAAGGGGGAGGGGGGCAACCACTCCACACCCCACCCCCTTGAATCCACCACTGGGCAACATCATTTGAATGGGCATTGGGCATAAAAACAAGAAATACATGTATGTGCAAATCAATATAATTTAAGTACAAAACTTCTGCTATTGTTCAGCTTGTACAGAAAGAAAGCAAAGATCTAAAAAGAAAAAAAATTTCAGCTCATGCTAAAGTTTATGACATTTTTAATAAACCATACCTAATGCTGTTTGACTTTATAAACAGCAATAATTTAAACAACTCTGAATAAGAAAAGTTATATTTTTAGAAAACTACACACACTAAATATATATAGAAACCAGACTCCAAAACTAGAGTCAGCATGCAGTTTAAGCATGCAACAATTCATAATGTTGGCTGTCATGTTTAATTTAAATCTTCTAATTTCAATCCCCTTTAAAATTTAGCTCATGATGAAGTGAAGCTGTATTTCATTCTATTTTGGTACTAGCTTCCTTAACAGAATGTGTTCTACTACTCCACTGGTTCAATATACTTTTAAATGAAATAAACATTGACAGCTATGCTACCTTACTGCTGACAATCACCAGCAAATTACCTTCTCCTGTTTCCATCGTGCCTCTTGGTCTGACTTCATATGCAGCAAATCTAAAATGATGTACGATTTCATAATTAATAATCATCTGAACAAACCTAACTTATGGTAAAAGGCAACGTTCTGCAGTTTTTACATGTGAGAGCTAGCATAGCTATAGCACGTATTAGCTAAGGTAATTCTGTCCATCCATCCATCTGTCCATCACGACCCGGTACTAATTCAAGACCAGCTGAGATAGATTTGCATTTTCACCATATGAGTCTCTAGTATTTCGGGACAAAATTTCATGCTGCTGGGTAGAAGGGGTTCCCACAAAAGCTGCAACATGCATTTCAAGAGTGGACTGCGCCAAAATGGCTGGTGATATACCAAGACAACCTGCATACCAAATTTTCAGCATTAAATGTAAATTTTAGCAGTCCAAGTCAGAACCCTCTAGGTTCTTCAAAAAGAGTTGCGCAAGCGGGTATCAAAGAGGGGTACCCTTCTAAAAAGTGGTTATTTATCCGTTGTTGGCTTGTCTAGCGTGAAAATAGTTGCAGATAAGCAGAGACATGCCGCTTATCATAACAAGCACTGCCAACGAGCTTCTTAGAAATGTCAACATCGATGACCTTGAATGACCTTAAACCCTGAAAGTATTGGTTTTTTAGTTATTTCTGCCAATTTTTGGATGCAAACGAGTGAATTGTGATGCAATAGATGGAAATAAACCAAGATTACCCCAAATTAACACTATGAAACTCCCAACACATGCAGCATTTTAAAGCATACAGTCAAATGTGAAATGACAATGGGTCATGGACAACATAGCTTTATTTAAAATACATTAACATTGCACAGTCAAAATGTATCATGTATTACAGAAGAGTGAATCATACTCAATGCAAATGTTACAAACCTTCTTTACTACTTTCAAACTTCTTGCGTTCAGTTTCAATGGCAGATTGCAACTTAGCCTTTTCTTCATTTGCAGCTAAGCACAAAATCAACCAACAAATTATTGGCACAATTATTTCCCACATTTCATACAATGATATATAAAAATTAAATTAATTTATCAGTGAACTGCATTTGTAAAAACTTGTAAGTAAGTAATAACTATCTGCATAACTTAAACTCGTGATCAAATTTTATGATGCACATGATCACGGCAACCAATAAGAATGCAGCTGTGAACATCTGGTAATCAGCGACGTCAGCTGTGATCACAGCTGCTGGCATTTTTGCCTGTGGGTAACATAAGTAACTTTCAGTCTGCACTTGGACAACTTTTTTTCTGGAAATAATGTAGTAAATTATTATTCTGTTAGTTTACCATTTATTAAGCATGCGTTCATCATCTAAAACAGGTCTTTGTTGTTGATATAATTGACTGCGTATGAAATCTATGAAAATAATGATGAAAATGCAAATAAATTCGTAATAAAGTGCTACTGGTATGCATAATAGAGTAAGAAATGGTGAAAAAAACTTGATTACAAGAACAGAGCTAATTTAATTTACGCCGTGTCTAGAGAGCCGACAGTCGGCCCTCTAGGCTGCATAACAAAGGGCCAACAGTCAGCCCTCGTACTAGAGGGCCGACAGTCGACAGTCAGTACAGTCAGTAAGAGACTGCCTACGGCAGGCAGTATGATAGGTTGCCAACCTAAGGTTGGCAATATGAGAACCCACATACTGCCACAGACAGACGCTCTCACAGCAGTTAGCCACTGATGAGATCAACCGTAGCAAGGTACAATGCCAAGGTATCACGCCTTCATACCGATCGGCCAGTCAAGCCTGGCAGCACTAGATTTGAATTCATAACCAATTTTGCAACCTACATAACTGAAATATCCTTAAATTTGCACGCTAAAAATTTAATAGGTAACAAAACTGAATAAGCTGCAAAAACTAACCCTAACCATAACTCTAACACTAATCCTAACCCCACCCCTAGTCTTAAACCCTAATTTATCATAAGGTAAATACTAACCCTAGACACTAGCGCCACCTTTCTAATTTATGCCTAATGCTGGTGGCTGCTGCTGTCGGCCCTCTAAGCTGCTTACTAAAGGGCCGACTGTCGACCTTCTAGTACGAGGGCCGACTGTCCTGTCAGCCCTCTAGTACGCAGCCTAAAGGGCCGACTGTCAGCTCTCTAGACACTTGGTTTAATTTATCAATAATACGTTCAGATCGGCGATCTGAAAGACCGGTAAAATTGATACGCCGATCTGAACGTATCACCGTGCTTAATTTATAGATATACCTAAAAGCTGTGTAGACAGGTTGTCATTTTCAAGCTTTGACCTCTTAACGCTTTCATCACTCCGCCGTAGAGCTGATTTCAATTCGTTGTACGAATAGAATCCATACACAAATATAACACCTACAGCTACGAACGCCACCACTTGGGGCGTGCCTCTCCTGGACATTATATGTAGGTTAAAATGTTAGTACAGTGATATCACTATCCGGCACTACGTCACCGACTATCGTCTGCAAAGTGTTGTAAATGCACTGCAGTGGAGAGAAAATTGTTACAGCATTGTGTTTAACTCCAATAATTTCGCAGCATCTCTACAGAAAAAAACAACAACAAAAGTTACAACACACGTCACTATGCGACAGAAAATAAGTAAACGAAGTGTTGTTCATCATCATCATCATCAATGGATATCCGGAAGCAGGCCAAAGGCCTCAATTTCCCTCCGAAGTAGATGACTTCAACACGAATATCAACAAAAACTAAACTAGTACCGTTTTTACATTGACTTCCGGTACTGGATGACAGATTTATAATCATAATACAAACTAAAACCACATCAGATCAAATCTAAACGTCTCAAAACTACTAACACTGCATGCTGATACAACATCTTCAGTTAGTGAGTTCCATAGCTTAACTAATCTATTTACAAAAAAATGTTTTCGGAGATCATATAAATTGCATAACTGGGGCACAATTTGTATCTATGACCCCTGGTTTCATAATTATCGCTTTTCTAACATAGATTTATACTGCAACTTTAACACAAAATTGGTACCATACTTGTTAGGGATGCTGGTTATATGCGAATATGCGATCGCATATTTTGGCAAAAAGTGCAAATCGCATATTTTCCCGCATATAATGGCATTTTCAAAATCGCATATGCGGAAAATACGCTGCATATGCTAAAATTCGCATATATAGCGCAGATTTCCGCATATACGATCGCATTTTTCAGCATTTTGTCCGACGTTTGGCCACGTTGTTTGATTAAGCGATAGATTGCATAAATGCATCTTAAAACAACGGAAAATTTTGCACCGAAATGCATGATTTTTGGATAAAATTTTCAAAAATTTTCTGGGGAGAGGGCACAGTCCCCTCCCCAGACCCAATCCCTACCCTTCCGCCCCCTATTCCAAATTTCTGGATCCGCCAATGCTAGTGCGTTTTCCGACACATAGTATGCACAGACTAGTAACCTACTGTGTTCTTTGAAATTTAAATGACAATAATTGAGTCTAGTCTGTTAACTTACAGACTACTACCGGTAACTAAGTATTGATTATTCAAGCTGTGTTTTTATGAATTAAGCCAGACCAGTTTGGTTAATAAAATGTGTTTCCGAGTGACGTCTGTTGCTTCACTAGCTCCTTAAAACCGTTTTTATAAGCCTACAAAATGTATGCAAAAAATATTATGGCGAAATATAGTGCACCGTTGCACGCGTCAATGCCGCATATTTCATATGCTAGAAAAATGCGGAAAAATATGCCGCATATATGCGGCATATGAAGCAT
>Ga0209367_1002860_pt1 | contig 23119 bp, 16 predicted proteins | sample WorMetLIZISLAND2_FD_187412 | JGI IMG/M metagenome (GOLD analysis project Ga0209367, IMG submission 187412) | Marine gutless worms symbiont microbial communities from Max Planck institute for Marine Microbiology, Germany - Olavius geniculatus... ... | reverse complement strand
TTTATTATTCAGTACTGGTCGTTCATATTTGCTCTGTCTTATTATACCGTGCTACTTTTTGTTATATGGGCAGTTGTAAGTGCCGTTGCGGCCTTTCTGGCCCTTGGAACACATGTTTTATTGTTCTGTTCTGTATTTTCTGACATTGTCCGGTTTTGTGTTTCCAAAATAAACTGATGATGATGATGATGAAAGTCAAAGTCATTGGACGTCAAAAACCTCCAGGAAAATGACGCATATCTGATGTTCATGTTTAATTACAGCTGGCCGATCGCGCGTGTCAGGCGGCTTCGGCGACCACTGCACACTAGGCGCAGTGCAGTGGGCTCATACAAGTGTCGGCAGCTAGAATGACGGCTGCATACATGTCGGCACAAAACGTGCATACGTGAGATGTATTGCGTTTGCGTCTGACCTTGGCAAGAGCGTCTCTGCCGTACATGGCTTGTTCAACTGTGTGCCCTTTCTCGACCACTTCACCCTTGGCTGCAACAACTCGTGAACACAGCGCACGTTCCAGCTCACCTACGACAAACCATCTGTTCACTCATTCACTCATTCACTCACCCACAACTGTATTCACTTCAGATATTTACTTACTGCTGCATAGGTTGTAGTCAATTGAAAAGGTCTGTTTCACTGTTTCAAATGCAAACAGCGCTCTGTTAGGTTTTATGCAAAGTTCAATGCTGCTTCCAACTTTAAGGACCGAAATAATTCTGTAAAACACGGAATCGGTAATCGGTTCTGCCGCATGGTAAAACATAAACAAGCAATTGCAACCTTGGTTGAAAATTTGACCCCAAATATCGTTTTCCCCTAGGGGCTAAAGAGTGCAGGACCCCGTGACACAATGTGTCTTTGGACCTCACAAGTGTAGGCCTAACTGTCAAATGGCATCCAAATCCGTCGAACGATTGAATCAGGACGAACGAATGTAACGGACGACGGACGACAGACGGCAGACATCCACTTAGGCCTACTTCTGATTACTTCCACGTACAAATGTGTAGAAATGGGCGAAATCGCTTGCGCTGCATGAAGCGATTTCGCCTAATAACAATAGATTAATAACCTTGGTCGACTCTGAGGAGTGAGGTAATGTAACCAAGAACTTCGCGGTTCTTGACGGTTGCCTCATCACTTTCCTCAATGTGCACGAATTCCACACAGCCCTGCATACAGCAATACAGCGTTGTTACTGCCGTATCTACGCATTCTGCTCACAAAGGCGGCTACACCATATGAACCTCGAAGCAAATACTACAAGAAAAAAACACGGGAAAATTTTTTTGGGGGAAATTAGGGAACAAATTGAATACTATATAATTCTGCATTTCTGATATATTTACAATATTTTGCAAGCAGAAGTGTTTTGTGACCATTAGAAATTAGAATCATAGAATGCACCAAATTCGTTTTTCGCCGGGACTCCGCCCCGGACTCCGCTGGGGAAGCTGATGGCGCTCCTTCAGACCCTTTAGTTGGCTGGAAAGACTAGAGGGATTTGGAATTTCCCACCCTTTCGACTCCTACGGCGCCTCGTTCTCGGCGCCTCACCTCGAGTTAGAGGGAAAACTTGCCCCCCCCCCAAGGACTTAGGGGGATAAACGCCCCAGCCTGCTAACAATGACGTGCACTTTACAAACTTATGCTGTGCGAACAAAGATTGATTAGCAGTAGTTCGAGCAGAGCTCACCAGGTGGATGACGGCGGCGACAATTCTCCAGAACGTATCGGCTTGCTCAGTGAAGCCAATCGACTTGATAGCAGCGTTCACTGTCTTATAGTCCGCCTTGTCATCAATAGATGCCAGCTACACAATACACGCAGTCATCGCGCATGGTAGTATTATATTCAATTATCGTCAGAATATTACGACTAATGTCATAGGCCTACATTCTCAACTAGGCCTACAAGCATGGGCCAATAAAAAATGTGGCACTTCACTTTTGTCCATATCTTCGCCCAGTTACTGACCATTTTCACAAGAAATTTGAGCAAAGCTCACGAGACGCACGAAAGCCTATAGCATTTCCAGTTCAGTAGTTATAGTTTCGAAAATTGCATATCACTTGGACTCGGCCCATCGGGACCCTAATACACATCAGCTATAGGCGCGTGTAGCGTTGGCGACTGTGGCGCCTCCTTGTGAATGATAAAGACTTTCGCAGCCTCATATCGCGAAAAAATCCGTAAAAACCCCTATTTTGGCGTTCAAGATCATCCAAGGTCACTGAATTCAGCGCCAATCGAAAGCCAGTATACGATTTCCTATTGGTGATTAATAGTAACCTAGGCCTTATCTCGCACCGTTACTGAGATACAGCGAGTTATGGCCGAAAATCGCAAATTTTGACCACCCCCCTCTCATTTAGCGACCTCGTTCGGGGTGACCCCCTTCGAATTCACGAAAAAGCTTTACGGTTCCTGAAACTAGAGTCTTCCAGGCAGCCGATGGTGAAGATTTGGAGATCCTAGCTTGGACCGTTTTTGCCTGATCCACCCATGTGACAGACAGACAGACGGACAGAATTGCGATAGCTAAGACGCGCTGAAAGCATAGCTGCTTTCGCGCGTAAAAATTCAAACATCACCATTACACAATGTCAGAAGAACTTTGCTGACCGTGTAATGGTAAAGTTTGGATTTTTAAATTGTGATTTGTGCGGTTTTATATCTACAACCGCGACGTCACCCTTACACTGCATATAAACTGAAACAGTTTTTTTTTGCATAAATCTCAGTAACGGTGCGAGACAATGCCTAGGTTACTATTAATCACTAATAGGAAATCGTACAATGGCTCTTGATTGCCACCGAATTCAATGACCTTGGATGACCTTGAACGCCAAAATAGGGGGTTTTATGGATTTTTTGGTGATTTTGGGCTACGACACAAGTCTATATCATTCACAAGGTGGAGCCACGGAACTATCATAATGTGCACTTCGCCATGACTGTGATAATCAGTAAGGGAAATAAACAGATGCAGGCACTAAAAGTCCCTCTATATCCGTATCATGATGTAATAAATAAAATAATCTAATCACTTTTTTCGATATACTCCGATCTATCTCCGGTTCTGGCTGATTCAGATGTCCAATCATACATAACTTTTTGTTCTGCCCAAAATCTATCAAGCCGCACCTTAAATAAATCAACAGACTGAACATCAACTACCCAATTAGGTAAGCTATTCCAGATATTCACAATACGTACTGAGAAAAAATATTTTCTCTTCTTCTTCTTCTTCTACTTCTTCTTCTTCTTCGGAGTATGGTCAAACTTCAACAAGTTGAAGACTCCTGACCAGTAGTGGTTGTGGACATGCCGGCAGTGCTGAGTGCATAACGAAAACTCTTAAAGGATGTCCTGGTGCATAAGCTGCTAATTAAAACAGAGAAGTGTCTCTGGCTCCTCATGGAAGGGTCGCGACTCCCTTTCACCAAAATCGGTGGAGTACCGCAGCCGTAGTTTATGGTAGAATGTAATCCCTGAAATGCTCAGGGATCGATCTAAAATTGTGAATAAAAGTTTGGTTATACAATTTAAATTTGTTGCTGTTATAGGTGTTGTATTTTATCCCAAATTCCCGGGGACCAAGATGAAACACGTAAGACGTGCAGACGGCAGGAGCCGCAGAACTTGACACTAGTAAGCCATCCGGTAAGCTAAAATGTAGATACGTTACGACACGATATATGAATATTTTCATTAGCGCATCACTACTTCAGACTGTCAAAGTCAAAACAAACATGGCGGGCGCACGGGTGGTGTTGTTGAGAAATTTGGCAAGAGAATGGCCAAGGATATGCAGACCGATGACATTTTGTGCTAGAAATTGTTGCAAATGGAAACAGAGATCTCTTTACTGTTGGTCACGGTTTAATCAAGGCGCTCTTTTATCTGGTCAAGAACTCGCTAGAGTGAACTCCGGTACCGGTAAATATCTGCACACGCGTTGTTATATTGGCATGGTGTTATTGACTGTTCGTGCTCGCAAGGCTTATCCATTGAAGCCGCGGTTAGGTCTAATTTCCATGCCTGTGTGGTGTCGTTTCATTTCGCGTAATGGAAGTGGGTTGTATAACGTCTTGGGTGGTATTACATCATCTAAGGACACTAGAGCTGCATGGTAGTAAAGGCCTAAAGGTTGACATGATTCGAAGCTGAAATATCAACTAAGCAGAATCTTTAGTTGTCGACGCTGCTGTAGCCAAAACAGTCTCATATATTTCCAAAGTTAGTTTTTTGCTTATCACTAAGTAATAGCAGCTGTGGAGGCAGCAGTTCCCGTATTACGGATGTCATCTGTGGCGTACCTCATTATTCGGTCCTCGGACTGATCCTGTTCATCATCTACACAGCTGATTTGGGATGGATCGTCGCCGATCATAGTCTGTCGTTGCACCTTTATACAGAAGTTAATCGATGTCAGGCTCGATTGGTAATTGGATGGGTGATCTTCAGCCGGCAGCAAAACCATTTTAAGTAGTATGTAACCAGCCACCCAGGTCAACTCATCGTGGCCATTTTTTTGTGGATACTGTGTAGGCACAGTGAGTGCCAGTGAAAGCTGGGACATAATAATAATAATAGATAATAATAAAGCGGATTTATACACGGCGCCTAAAAGCAGAAGTCACTAAGCGCCGCAGTTTCAATCAGTCAAACAAATGTGTCTTTAGTTGCGCTTTGAACTGTTCATAGTCCTCTACGGCCCACAGTGCAGCCGGCAAACTGTTCCAGGCACACAGCTTGATTCAATAGTTTCGTTAAAAAGGGGTCGTATTCATGATCACTCTGTGGTGGTGTAAACCGGCTGAGGAAATGGCAATCAGTGCTGGCCTATGGGCTTTGTGGCTCAGGAATGACTTTAGTTTTGTTTACGTTGATTTATGTGTATATAGCAGGTGCTGCTCTGTTAAGGTGGTCTGCTGGTGTACATTATTTTCACACTTCGTCGTTAACACCGCATCCAAAGCGAGACTACTACAATGTTTTAGGGGTCAAAAAGTCGGCCGACCCGAAAGAAATTAAAAAAGCCTACTACATGGTAATTATGCATGTGCAGTTTACTTTGGACATTTGCATTTTCGTATTTATCCTTCAGATTAATATTGTTGGGAGGGCTTTATTAGTTTTTTTTGTGTTTTATTGGGATTTGGGTTTTTAAATGCCTGACTGCTCTCCAGAGCATAGGCTGTCTGACAGTGTTCCCACTGGTCCTGAAAAGTTCTGAAATTGGACATGGGTGCTGAAAAAGTCATGAAAAATCCTGATTTTTGCTAGTGTTATAATGAAAAACCAAAATACTGAATCCGTAATTTTTTTCCAGCAACATTTGTACTTTGTTACTGGAATTGCTTGTGTGTTTCACATAAACTAAGTTACTTACTTTTATTTTCATATACTATCTGCTGTCTGTATATCGACATACATTTTTGCGAAATATTGATGACAAAATGTATCAAGCACATTAGAGATCTTTTTGAGTATGTGCTGTATGAACTTTCACTTTACTTACTTACTTACTTACCCAAATAGTGCCAGTCTGTGTGAATGCAGCCTAACAGTGCTGACGTGCTGTGTTTGTAGCTCGCTAAAAAGTATCACCCTGACATGAACAAAAATGACCCAAATGCACAGAAGAAGTTTCAGGAAGTCTCTGAAGCTTATGAGGTCTGTCTGTCTTCTTGTCTGTCTGTTCGGACGCTTCGAATAGCATGGACGGAAGATGAAAAAATCAAATCATGGACTATGTGACACAATTCAGCAATTTTGCTAGTCTTGTATTTGGTCGTATTAGATGCTTTCCGATTTCGCCAAGGATAAGTAAATTTTCAACCCACTTTTGTGTAAAAGCATTAATTTACTCTAATCAAATCTGAGCAAATTCAAAGTGACAATCAAACCCCCGTATTGGGGTATCCGGGTTTGGAGGCCATCAAACTTGTAAACCTGGGTTTGGAAAACAGGGTTGATAAAAATCACGATTTTGTAAAGTAAAAATTAAAAGCATTAATTTTTTATTTAAATTCAATTTTTTTTTATTTAAATCAATTAACATTTTAAAAAAATTTTATTAGATTTTTTACACCATTCTATTCTATTTGTGATGGCCAATGTGTTATTTTTATCTGTTAGTTTGCGGATGACAGTAATTAGCCTTGATTAGAGTTTTTTAAAAAATTACGTGTGTTATTTTTTATAGCAGCCTGGCAAAGAACTGTTTACAATTTGAACCTGGTGATGCATTCTAAATTTCTAATGTTTGTGAATATTTATGGGGTCGGCTGCAATTTGTCAAACTTTTAAAGGCAAATAGTAGACATAGATACTTGATAAATGTTGCCATATCAGATACGTTTGATGAGCTGGCTGGATAAGCTCATTCGTTGAGTTGGCTTCATTGTGTAAAAGAAGACTATTAGTGTGAAATTTTGCTGTAGGTGCTGAGTGATGAGATGAAAAGAAGGCAGTATGACACTTACGGCATGTCTGGTGAGGGTTTTGCTGGCGCTTCTTCAGCGGGCACTGGTGCTCGAGGTCCGTTCCCTGGTGCTGCTTACTCCGGTAAATATATGTCTTTGCTTATTTGTTTATTAGATCCATTCCATGGCTTTGCTTACTTACAGGGTGGCCAAAGCCTGGAATTCACTCAGGGAATTTTCTGAACCTGGAAAAATCAGGCAATTCCCTGGAAATTCTGTGCAACTTTGTTGGAAAATTGTAACGAAGAAAATCAGCATCTCCAGATGCAGTTTCTGGGGTGCAGAAATTTAAAAAAAATACTTTGTGGCTGGGGCTTTGTCTAAACTCTGCCGGGGAAGCTTAGAATGCTCCCCCGGATTATCATTATCACAGTTATTTTTTGTTGTGATAATCTGTGGAAAAGTAGGTTTTTAGCTCTGAAAAAGTCTTGAAAACTCCGAATAATTTTCTCCTACTTTGTGGGCAATCTTTTTAAGAAGTCCAGGAAAGTCGTGGAAAATGGAGAGGGTCAGGAAAAAGTCAGAAAAAAACAGAATTTAGCACCAAGGAGTCTACACAAAAGTATGCCATTTCGACGTTGAACTGTCCAAAAATTTTTGGTGAAGGTCATGTGCTTTCTTGGCCCCTTTCCCTGTGGGGCATTTTGACCAAGAGATTCTATTTTTACCACAGCTAATTTGTGTCGCTATATTTTACAATGTAACGAACTTGTTGTGGACTTATGCAGCTGCTGGGGACATTGGTTTATTGGTGTCACACGTAAAGAAATTAGCCGGGAAAAATAATTAATTTTTTTTGTGGAAAAGTCGGGTAAAATTAATTCTGCGCAGTAGTAAGAAGCATGCTTTTTGCCTGCTTACTTATTATGTCTATTCCCTACTCCGGTAAATATCTAGCACACTCTGCCTGCTTACTTATTGCTCAGTGTAGCTAAGGCTATGCTGTGTAACATGTATATTTGATTATTTGTTGAAAAATGCTTCTCTGTGTACCGGTATTGGTTTTAGTATTGGGTATTGGTATCGGCAGGACTCAATAATATCGGGATATGGGTATGGGATATTTGCTTGGAATTATTCTAAGCCTAATTGCTGTTCGCTGTAGAGATGACGATGTTGTTTTCAAAACGCAAAGAAATCCTATGGGATTTGTGGTATAAACTTAAAATCTAGGTCTACTTATGCAAATGTAAAATAACAGCACACGCAGTAGCTTAACAAATTTAATATAAAAAATAGTAATGCATAAGCAGGTGGCACCCACTGGTGAACACAAATATAATTTGAGATTGACATTTTGTTTACCTGTCGGAGATCGTTTATTTTTTCAAATTTCTGGCATTTTGTTACTTTATTTATACACGTGTGTAAATTAAATACTGTAACAAATACTAATTCAGCCATTTTTTGAAATAATCTGCACAGAAGTGACTTTATGTCGCAGAACGTTGAGCGTTTGTGGCACAGCTGTAACTGACGAGCTTGTTTCCATTGAGAATGCAGCGATCACAATTTTAGGGGCTGAGGGCTCAAAGTTAGGGGATTAGATTATTTTTGTTTTTTGTGCCTATAACAGTCGCCAAGACATACTTTTTGAGCTATTTAGCGCCACTATAAGCCCACAGGATTTCTACTGTCTTGCAAGAATCTTCCCATTGACAATGCTTTACGGGGGTTAAAAATTGGGGTATAATAGGAGAAGGAGTTATCAGAGTTATCCTATTCGCAGCAGACTCATAAGTCGGTGAAGAATGTGTTTCACGGATATGTAGATTGTGGAAAATATTATTGTCTAATATGTGGAGGCTGAAAACTTTTGGGATGACCCTCATACTTGCTGCAAGGCTACTATATTGATAGCTGTTGGCTGACGCTGATATCGTTGCTGTACATATTGCAGCATGCCATGGCGACTGCCATGGACAGCCTTAGTTTTTTTGCAAGACGCAACAGTCTAGTTGACGAAGGCTTTGTTTGCTGCATTGGCTGCTCTGTAGGTGGTTTTGAGAGCTTCCATGCTTCCATGAGTCCAGAAGAGTTGTTCCGTAAGATCTTTGGTGATGCCGGCTTCAACACGTCCTCCGGCTTCGGTGGTTTTCAGGACTTTGCCGAGTCCACGTTCGGCTTTGCTCCAGCAGCTGAAGTGAGACGCTTACTTATTTTTTCCCGTCGTGCATTGTGCATTTTCCCGTCGAGGCTTTTATCTCTTTTTGATTGTGTTGCGTCTATTGATCGATTTTTACCACATTTATTGTTGGCACCTTGGAAATTTTATGTCTATTTTTTGGAAATTTTTGTGATGTGGGTATTTTTTGGTGGAATCTAGCTTTTTTGTTTCGGTACCTCCTAGGTTTTTATGCTGTTATTTTTAGGAGATTTTTCCGGAGTTTTTGGTGATTGTTAGTGTTTGGGTATTTTCTGCCGGATTCTGGCAGGTTCTAGGTTTTTGAACCGATACTTTCCTTGTTCACCAGGGGTCGCTGCTGCATTGTGACTAGTGATTGCAATCCTGGGATTGAATTCTCAATCCGGGATTCGTGATTAAGAAGTGTGTTATCTCGGGATTCCATTTTCGATATTGGGCTTACAGATTGGTGGTTATTTAATATCCCTATAGTATAGTATAGTACACTAGCCCTACTAGATAATTCCATGCAGGGGATGCATGGTAGGAAAAAATAAGTAAGCTACCAGGAACTTGAAAGTGACTGTGATGTTGAAATGCAACTTAAAGTTGACAGCAAGGACGCTTGCGTGCATGAAAATATTCCATAGAAGGCTAGAATTGTTATTATTATCTATAGAAGTCATAGTTCATAAAGCACCTGCCCCAGCGCTGAGGCTGTATCAGTTCGGCCAGGCCCAGTGCTGAGGCATTCCCAACTGTAACCGAAGGTTAGCGTAAACGGCTTTGAAACCGTGGATGGATGGCTATAAAGTTGTAGATGGCTGTGAAGCTGAAATTGGTGCTAAGGCCAAAGATTAACATTAGTACTGTTAATGTGTAACATATCTGCTAAAAAAGAGCTGGTCGGCACCTGGTTGGCTTTTGTCAATGTCACCGTCAATGCAGATTTTAGAAATCTTCTGGGTTTTAAGTGCACCACCATGACAAGGTGGGGAGTCAAAAAAGTATTATTTAACAGGTTTTTTGTATTATTTGTGTGTGTTAATGTGTTGGTAGCACTTGATGAATTTAATTTGAGCAGGTTTCTGGAGGCCATGAGAGAGATGGCCTGAAAACGATGGTCTCGGCTTTGGCCTTAGGCATTTGGCCTCGATCGTAGTGCTTTGATCTTGTTTTAGCTTTCGATGTCGTTGTCACTGCTGTCGTTCTGCTTTTGACCTCGTTCTACTCCTACAATGACAATGTAGCAATTGAGGCCTTGGCCTTGGCCTTGGCCTCTTTTTCGGGCTCCTGCCCTAGAGCTGGTGGTGAATAAGTGGGTTTATGTGTGGTAAAAATGAAGTTTATGTGTAGCTAATGGTGAACTTTACATTTGATCAAGCAGCGTGGACGTGGAGGTGCTGAGAGAGAAATGTATCGATGTTCTCGCGGTGAACACCGGTGTCTGGCTGAGGTACAGGTAGCAGTAGGTGGTTGTTTTGCTGTGTATAGGTGACAATGAATTTGACATTTGAGCAAGCAGCCGGCGGCTGTGAGAGAGACGTGTTGATCAACGTATCCGACACTTGCCCGAGATGTATCGGTAACAAGGCCGAGCCGGGCACTTACAAAGTCCAATGTCACCACTGCGGCGGAACTGGCGTGGTCTGTTAGCTTCGTTGTCTGCTGCTGACTTACATACTTATTAACTCTAGTCATTTCAATGACAATGGGTGACTTCATTTTTTGACTTGGACTTTTGCTGAGCCAAACAGATCTTAACAGATGCGAAACAGATCTTAACAGCTTCCCCCACATGAAACTGGACAAGACCACTGGGACGTCCTCGTATTACATGGATGAAAACCATTCAGCAGGATCTGAAATCCAGCGACCTCAATATGGACAACGCAGTTCACTTGGCTCAGAATCGTCCACTCTGGAGATTGATGTCTACGTTCGTCGCTACGCACTCTTAGTGGTGCTTGCGCAAAATGATGATGATGATGAATTCTCTGAGCTAAAGTTCGTGCTAAGTACTGCATTAACTTTAACTAAAAAGTAAAGTGATTTTACTGAGTGGAAATTTCAGTTTAAATTGTAAGTTTCCACTCAGTGAGAAGCCTCAGTCATGGTCCAACTTCAGAAGTACGGTCTAACTACATACTTGTAGACCAAACTTTAGTTGATGGCGTGGTTGGTGGCGTGGCGTGGTTGGTAACGTGTTTCGGCTGAAACGAAGTTACTCTACGCCGGGCAGGTAAACCATCTCGGTGCGAAGCCTGCCAGCTAGGTCGACTCAACCTTCTATTCTCCGTGGGACGGTAAAATGAGTAGTAACTCATTTACATGAGTTACGGAAGGTGGAGACCTTGGTACAGCTGACTGGGGTTGCTGAGCCGGCCGCTGCGCCAGCCTGCGTCTGCAGGCTGCACACGGTGGCCGTGCGGCAGGTGGCTCTGGTTAGTGACGAAAGCACATTAGAGGCGTGCACATGCTTGCGATGATGCGCTATACAAATTGACGACTTTAGGATTCGCTTAACAAATAGGCTCAGCAAAAAAAGTCTTAAGTTAACAAGAAGCCCTGCTGTCGCTAGGATAGCCGACCGTACTGGTTGTCATTGACTTTTAAGGTCATCCAAGGTTGATGATTTTCATGTCATTTGAAAGCCAATATGCAACTTCATGTCAGTGATTAATAGCAACCTAGGCCTTATCTTGCATCGTTTAGTCACAATAGCACGTACTGGTTGTCGTGACCTTCAAGGTCATCCAAGGTCAGTGATATCCATTGGAAAATGCACATTTTCCTACCCTCCCTCGTTCAACCCCCAATTTTGAAAATGTCCTTCTTGGAGTAGATGGCTGAGATTTTGCATGCCCGAGTTTAGGACGCATAGCTAATTGTTTGTGTTAAAAGATTGTCTCTATGCCCTACTCATTAGCCACAATACATCCGTTACAGACGACGGCTGATGGATGGACAGACGGACGACAACCATGACAACAGCTTGACTGTTACTTGAGTACGGTCAGCTAATAAGTAAAATCACCCAATGTCTGTGGCTTAGATTTATTAACCCTAGCCCTGTTTTAAGCTTGGCTCATGTAAGTTTTACTGGGTAAGTGACATTTTGGCATTGTCATCTTGTTATATTTGAAATTATCGTGATTACTAGCATTTTGGTGCATTAAGTTAATTTAATTTAATTTAGTTTACATAATGTGTTGGCTCTGCTAAAGACAGGCGAATTTTTATGATGTCATCATTGCTGCAGGACTCAGATTAGCACAAGATCTGATAGATAGTAGTTGTTGTTGTTGTAGTAATTGTAGTGTCGTAGTGGTTTGGTTGCAGGAGACAATAAGCACCGGTCCGTTTGTGATGAGGTCTACGTGTCGTTATTGTTACGGCACCCGGCTGCTGGTGAAGACTCCGTGTGTTGAGTGTGAGGGGAAAGGTGCCACAATTCAACGACGACGAATTACTGTTCCCGTCCCTGCCGGTCCGTAGTAGTAGTTCTGGCAGTAGTTGTAGTAATAGTAGTCAGGTCAGGTCAGGTCAGGTAGTCACGTAGTCGTGAGACCGTAGCGTCGCTCTTCCGCCGTGACCACGCCTGATAGCCAGCTTCCATTGATCAGCAGGTGGGCAGTTGTTGTCTCATCGGAGCTGGTCCATCCATCTGCCATGTGGACGACCGGGACAACGTTTCCATGTAGGGTCTGGGAGGCGTCCCTGAGACAACCTGACGCAACTGTGGAGTGCCTTGTGAGCTGGTACTTCGTCACCAAGCCTCGCTAGGTGTCCGAAGATGGCTGAACGACGGCAACAGATGGTGGTTGATAGAGGAGGGAGAGGAGGGAGTAAAAGTAGTAGTAGTAGTAACAGTATCTAACCCTGCTAGTCCGTACAGTTATCAGCTTAGTCTTATCAGTTTAGTAGGCTGGCTTTGGAAATTAACAATTACTAAATTGACTAGTAGTTGAAGAATTAATCGATTGAAATATTGCTAATGGATTGAAAATTTTGTACTCCTGACAGCCTAGAGTGACTGACCATTCTGAGTGAGTGCTGCCTATTGGCGTGAACACAAACTAAGTGTGCCAGCCACGTTGAAGGCAAGAAGTGAATATCAAAGGCTGCAAAATTTTGTCTATATATGTTTATAAATTAGTTGAGGGTCATTTTAAGCCTGACTTTCCATCTAAGAGTTAACAGTGTGTGCATTTGTTCGGTTTTGACTACACAGTTTGGGTCGGCTACTGCAACGGTAGCTTTGGGTGTGTTTCAAAAGCTGTACTTTTAGCTGTATTGGAAGTTTACCGTACCCGGAGATCGGGCGTTGGCGGTCTTGAATACGAAACGTCGATACTGATCATGATTCTCCGCTGGGCGGACGATGTCCACCAATCTCTTACCAGACCATTATACTAAGAGCTGTCAGGGTGTTTTGTGAAGTTATGCTGTATGTATTAACTTCATGTTGATATTGACATTAAAAACATTTTGTACTGGCTATAGTTTGGTTTCGATCTATCTTTAATTTTCACTGCAGATGCCTAGAATTTTAACTCTGCCCGTACTTTTTTAAAAAGGGGTTTTCACCCCCTAAACTTTAAAAATTTTCAGATAAGAAGATTGTCTTGGATTTTTTTTGACAGCCAAAACTTTTGGGTGGGCAACTGCCTTTTTTCTGATTGCAGTGTCGCCGATTATTTTGCAGATTTATTACGTGTTGGAATGTGTGCATTCTGCAGGCGTCGAGGACGGGCAGACAGTTCGAATGCCAGTCGGAAACAAAGAAATTTTCATCACATTTAAAGTGAGTGACAAATCTGTTCGTAGTTGTTGTTTCAGGGTGGCTGCAGGCCTTGGAATGTTCTTGTATTTTTTTTTCATTTTCCAGTACCTGCAATATCTTTGAGAAGCAAATAGGGTGTTGAATGATTCCCTCAAACATATAGTATGGTTGAATACAGTTACTGTGGTTTGTGGTATTAATTTTACGCTTTTAACGGTTTTTTTTATTTTGGTAAATCACTGTGAAATGGGTCTGGAAAACATACTTGAAAGTACTGCAATAGTCCTGGAAAAGTCCTGAAATTTTTTTGTCCCAAAACTGGCCGCCCTGTTCTTTAGGCACGCTGAGGGTTAGTATTTTCAGAGCGTCGTTTTTAAAAATGTTGCATCTCGCAACATTATCGCTAATGTTGAAGATATCAACTTTAACAATCGTATATAATGTTGTTTCTACATTAGCTTAGTAGCCTTGATCTTAGTCACTTTGCTTCAGTTGTACTTGGATGTTTGTGATCATTTTAACAGTTTAATTTCTCATTTGTTCCTGTCTGTCTTTTTCTTTGTCATTTGTGTTCTGCACTTGTTGTGAATAAAGTGTTATTATTAACAAGTATTTTAACTTGCTTTTAATACATATATTAAATGCTTTTCATTAATTTTAACCACATATGGCACTGAATGGTCTATTTTGTGCTGATGTGCCGTTACAAAACTACTCACTCGCTCACTTCAGAGCGTCGTAAAATGTTTATTTTTCCACTGATTGTTAGATTTTACTTACACTGAGGCTAATATGAAAACTGCCTTCCAGCGACTGCTGCATCGGTCTGGAACAGTCTGCCGGAGTCGGTCCGGTCGTCTCCGTCGTTGCAAGTTTTCCACAGCAGACTGAAAACCGAACTTTTTGCCCGGTCTTACAGACATGACTAAGAACGTCTCACTGCACTGACTACTATTACGTGACTTCACTGTTTAGGCTTATTGTTACGTGTCCTTGTAGTCTTAGGACTCAACGCCACGCTGAAGTTGATTCGTCCTTCATCATCATCATCATCATGTATGTTCTATCATGTATGCAGGTGGAGAGGAGCAGGACATTTCGTCGTGAAGGCCCAGACGTTCACTCGGACGTAGTCGTAAGTCTGTCGCAGGCTGTGCTTGGCGGCACCGTACGGGTCCCCGGGATTACCGACCATTTCCTGCTCAATGTCAGTATATCGCCAACTCTCACTGTTTGCTTTTAACTAAAGGTAGCAAAGTTAAACAGATCTCATGAACATTGCAGTGTGCTAAATAACTGAGGAAGATTTTGTGTAAGATTATTTGCGCATTACACAGATATCATGATTTTCGTGTTGAGTTATTCTGTTTTGACTCAGCCGGTAGAATAGATCTTATATAATGCTTTGCAGTATATGTCTGTGTATATAATATATTTTTTAGTATCGACTATTTGCACAATTTAACATCGTCCCTTTCATTTATGTTACATTTCTGTGTGGGCCTAAAAAGTAAGGCTTGAAACGGCTCATCTTTTATTTTGCCCGGCCCAGCCCATTTGCTATAAATAATTTTTAGGCCCAATCTGTTTTAAGCCTACTAAAGTTCAAGTTTGGTTTGGCCATGTATTTGTAGATCATAGCTAAATATTCATACTGACAGCTAGCCCTGATTGGCTCTACGTATAAAAAACTGCCATGAGGGCACCGCCACAGACACATACCCACCCCCATGAGTTATACCTATTGAAATTTGAAAACATTTGGGTGCATTTTATTTGTGAAGCCAAAGTTACGTAAACTTTATAAACAAAGTCTGTAAGTTCTTTCATGTTATCAGTAATTTCTTATTGTATTTGTTGACGATTTCTCACCGAAATTGAAATCCGTCGCTAAACTCGAGCAAGCACTCCATGTGATCTGGAGGACTGTTAAAAACTGCACTAAGAGAGTAAATGCATGTGTGAATGCTGGCGGTGAAAGTTTCATGTTCTCACTCACCGCTAAATTGTTCGTTATGTTATTCAAATTACAGACATCATCATGCGCGTTTTGTTCCCTGCGCATTTTGCTGCATGTGAATGTTAAAAATTACAACCTGGTTACACTCAAGGATAATGAAATGTTTGTTGGCCTTTACATGACTATGAATAGGTATAGCATGTGTGCAAAATTTTGCATTATGATTCCAAACAGTTGCTCAGAAAATGACAACTTCAGGGGATTACTTTTTTGCCGCACTCCATAGAGCAAGTTTTATTCTTGATGAGAAAATCGGCCAACTTTCTGGATATCGGTCAACAGATTGTGATTATATTAGCATGGTGATGATTTACAGTGGAAGACAGAGGTCTCATTTTTCCATGCACATTTGATAGCCGATCAAATTGATCTCCGATCAACTTTGGAACTAGATCATCTCAATAACTATTTTTCCATCGCCATTTAGCAACTGATCGTCCATCAAATCTCCCATCAAGTTAACGGCCGAATATTGGCCAATCAAGTCAGATAATTGATGATTAAACGTGGCGACCTGCAGTTTGTTGCTTATTTGCACCAGAAAAATCGCTTCACTTCACCGGTCAGAATGGCAATTCACGCATTAAAGTAAAGTTCCAGGCATGGCGATCAGTCACTGCCGATCAATTTATACTGTGCATAGTGTTTCATGAAGAAATAAAATGGATAGATTTTCCCCTATTGATTTGCGATATAATGTATTTTTGACAGCAGACGATATGGACGATATCGTTTATATCGATGCTATGACGCATGCTGGGTAATTCAGCACAACACCGCAAATTGAAATCACTGTCGGCCAATCAGATTGGCATAATGTAGGCTCAGTTGACGGCGGATCAGCTAATCGCCGATCACGTAATTGGAGGTCGAAAATCCATGGAAAAACGAAACACAGTTGATCGGCGATCAATTCTGAACGTCAAGTTGATCGGAGATCAGTCAATCGGAGATCAAACTTGATTTGATTGCCGATGGAAAAACCGGACCTAACACATAATCTGTCAGTGTCTCTCTGACTGTCTGTCTGTCCGTCGGTCTATGTCTGTTTAGGTGCCGAGTGGTTCGTCGTCACATACAGTGATACGACTGGCCGGTAAGGGAATTCCCCACAGTCACAGTTCACGCCGCGGTGACCACTACGTACACCTCAAGATCAGAGTACCCACGTAAGTTGAGGCTTAAAGGTTGCACACATGTATCTAGCTCTTTGTGGGAAATTCATCTTCAGAGCTACAGAGCATCCACCTGCCATATGGGATCATGTGCCACCCAACACGGGTGAATTTGTTCCCATGCCAGCAGTTTGTGCACATACACTGTGAAGCATAAAAACACACCAAATTTTTTTTAAATTATAACTTGAAAAAAGGCTATACAATTTTAATAATTTTTGATACACATATTTATGACACAACTTGCCATCAAATGGCCGTTCAGTTCCCTACCTTACCCAGCATCTGCTTCTGCACTACCTGGGGAAAACAAAACAAGCAGAATATTACATTTTTATTTAATATAATATCATTATTTGATTAAAATAATGCACATATGGCACATTTTTTTCTAAATTTCTAGCACTTTGGTTGAGAGTTATCGAATTGTTTAGTTGTGCAACTGCTGACAGTAAATATTCAAATTATTGGCCACTTGTGTAAACGCAGACAGGGAGATGCATTCTCCATTCGTTGGTATCAGTGTTGATAATGTTCTGCTTCAGACTTCAACCAGTCGCTTCTTGAGTTCATTCATATTCCTAAACAGTGTCCCATAAACTAGCTGCTGTATATCAATGAATGTCAAGTTGCAATTGATAATGTTGGGGGGGGTCTTTTTTGAGACACAATGTGTAATAAGTTGACAGCTGGGCAGAAAGTACCGATTCTGTCTCTGTGTTTACATCCATCTGTTCGTCCATCTGTCCGTCTGTCTGACTGTCTTGTGTGTATATGTTTTGTAGTAAATTAACGGATGCTCAGAAAGCATTGATTCTGGCCTACGCTGAGACTGAGACTGGACTTGATGGCACGGTCAACGGCATCGCGAGCACCAAGAATGGTTAGTAGTAGTAGTAGAAGTACATCGTGTCACAAAAAATCAGCCCACTTTTTTTAATGTGAAACACTGGCCAATTTTAATAATTTTCGGCATGCAACATCAAGAAGAAACTTGACGCAAACACTGAGCAACTACAATTTTGCCCACCTTACCTTGGCTTGGAACCAATCTCTTGTCATTGTTGTTGTCATAGCGTCAGTTTAATTCAATCGTTTGTAATCACTGTCCTTATGGATATCGACGTCGTTACTTGACTGAAAAGCAATGCATGAGATCTGAGCAACATCAGTTGATCCAGGTTAGGGAATTCATTTGCGGTTGGTGGCGTGGCGTAGTTGGTAACGCGTTTCGGCTGAAACGAAGTTACTCTACGCCAGGCCCGTTGTTGGGTAAAGGTAAAGGTCGTCAATTTGTATAGCGCATCGTCGCAAAAACGCCTCTAATGCGCTTTCGTCACTAACCAGAGCCGCCTGCCGCAGCGGCCGGCTAGGCAACCCCAGTCAGCTGTACCAAGGTCCCCACCTTCCGTAACCCATATAAATGAGTTACTACTCATTTTACCGTCCCACGGAGGGTAGAAGGCTGAGTCGACCTAGCTGGCAGGCTTTGCACCGAGATGATTTACCTGCCCGCAGGCAGTCACCCATCGCAGTACTAACTGGGCCCGGCGTAGAGTAACTTCGTTTCAGCCGAAACGCGTTACCAACTACGCCACCCCACCAGCCAGTTTGTGTGTTTTTCTGTCACTTTCTCTCTCTGTCTGTCTGTCTGTCTGTCTGTTTGTCTGTCTGTCTGCGTGTGGTCCCATGCTTCTCAAAGCGTCTGTGTATGTGTCAGTTTGTTTGTGTGTGGTCTGTCTGTTCAGAGCGTGACTTTGAGAAGCAAGGGACCACCAACAAAGCCACTTCAGGTCACGTCGTCAGTAATACTGAGGAGGACGATAACTCCAGCTCACTGCTGGCTAAACTGTCCTCACTCAAACGAAAACTATTCGGATAGCCAGCCCTCTAGCAGTCAGTCAAGCATATACAGTAAGAAACAGCTGTATTTGTCATTATGTGATTTCCATTTCACGTGTGGTTTTTTTTGGGTTAAACCCAGTTTTCATAGAGACCCGACTTGATGGGTTTGGGTTTGGGGTTGTATAAATTTGAGTTGTTAATACAAGTACTGCTGGATACTGTCCGCGTCAAATAAATATCTAAGAATTAGCAGATTCCTGGGTTTAAAGTTTGAAAACTTAACTGTAATAAAAACAGTTCGTTGATAGTGGAAGAAGAGACGTTGATTGGATTAAGGTGGGGTGGTCTTTTTAGGTGGGTTGCTGGCCTGCCAAATCGCCCCTCCCCCGTCATTGAGCGGGTGACACTCGCAGTTTAACTCTGTCACCCGCACAAAGCCAGTTATCACCTGCCACTGATGAATGTCTTCCCATTTTGTCGGTCCTGGCTGGCAGACTTTCCTTATCCTGCGCTAGACTGATGGATGGCTGCTTGGCCACTTTGTGGGTACAGCGTCCGCTATCAGTCAGCCAACAAGGCCAACTCAGCCTGTAGTAACCATTATATGGGTTACGGAAGGTGGGGACCTTGGTACAGCTGACTCGGGTTGCCTAGCTGGCCGCTGCGCCAGCCTGTGTCTGCAGGCTGCACACGATGGCCGTGTGGCAGGCAGCTCTGGTTAGTGACGAAAGTGCATTAGAGGTGAGGTGTGTATACACGACGATGCGCTATACAAATTGATGACCTTTACCTTTTACCTTTTTTTACCTTCACTGAATTTGGTGAGTTGACCATTGATCAGACTATTTGATACATGTCTGTTCCAAGGTGTTGTTAGACTGTTGCGACTGTATGTTGGCTTGGTCATGTCTGTAAAACACTGGCCGATTTTCATAGTTTTCGGCTTGCACCATCATGAAAAAACTGGATGTAAATGACTGTCGTTTTGCCCACCTCACCTTAGAATTGTTGCTACACTACCTTGTGAAATGCAGAAGTTGTAGTTTGGCTGTTGACAATGATGAATTCATACTGGGTAGCCAGATCTTCTTAAAATCTGCCGATGTTTTGCAGACTGATTTATAAATTATTACTGGCGCATTTTTTGGGACTCGATGTATTTTACTAAATGACTCCGTTTCATCCTGATGAGATAAATTTCAAAATATTTGGCATTTTATGGTTCTTACGAAGAACTCCGTGCTTTAGTTATTTTTGTACTGCTGCCTTTTTTTGCTTAAACAATAAAGGCAAACAACCGCGGCGGAACAAATTAAAAAGCGGAGTTACAAATAACCTGCGAGCGAAGCAAGCAGAAAAAAACTGAACTGTTGTATGGCGTGGCTGCACTAAAAGAAATGGCCTTTCAGAAGGAGACCAGAAATGGCAATCATCTCATTTCAGGGTCCGCTGTCCGGTCCTGGGCCTAGAGATTTCAGCCTCACCAGCCTCACGGATGATCCGCCCCTGCAAATATTTTTCAGCCACGGCGTGGCTATAAACCACTAGTCTTTTAAATAACTGAGTGAAATTGCATTCAGTAAGCTTACGTTTATCTTGCAACGGCTCATATTTCGACTATTTGACAACATCGACCATGCGTGATTTGCTAGCTAATTTTACTTTTTTATTAAAATATTTGTAGGTTTTTTGCTTGTTAAGAACTTTTTTTACTGGGTTTTAGACTTTTATAAGCATGCACAGTGGCACTGCACCAACGGGCCTACTATATGCTAAAGGGTCTATGGCTAAGAGTGACATAAAAGCTTTCGACAGATTTATTCAGCTAGACTTTAGTTTATACGTCGCTAAGCTATAGGGTACTTTTTATGTGGATACGTATTACGTAGCCTATGCACTGCAGGAATTCTTGAGAATAAAACACGTCAAACTACTGTGGGTGCTATTTTCGTAGACTCATGGCAAAATGGCATTCATTTTTGCTGTATTTACCGAAATTTAGGCCCTGCAGTCTATTTTTCAATTTTTGTCCGAGTCAATTTTAAGTCGACTTGAGTCGATTTATTTTCAAGTCTGGTCAAGTCACATTTTATTCAAGTCGTCGACTTAAGTCAACTTGTTGACGTTCCAAGTCTAAAGTCGGGTCAGATTGTAATGAGATGGGTTACTCCCAGGTACAGTTATGGTGGAGCACGTTCACCTGTGTCACAGGCGGCAGATCTCACATGGCAGGTGACACTCCGTAGCTCTGAGATGGGGGTCCTATGAAGAGCTTTAGCTGTCTGTCTGTTTGTGGTAGTACTGACAATAAAATAAGTAAATTGTTCTGTTGTGCTGTTAGGAAAGCGGATCATCGATGAAGATGAAGAAGGGTTTGTTCAGCAGATCAGACAAGCACTGCACATTGATGACGACAACTCTGCAAACAGAAACAAGGCTTAGGTCCGGTTTTTCCATCGCCAATCAAATCAACTTGATGTTCAGAATTGATCGTCGATCAACTGTGTTTCGTTTTTCCATGGATTTTCGATCTCTAATTACGTGATTGGCGATTAGCTGATCCGCCGTCAACTGAGCCTACATTATGCTAATCTGATTGGCCGACAGTGACCTTAATTAATCATCAATTATCTGACTTGTTCTGCCAATATTCGGCCATCAACTTGATGAGAGATTTGGTGGACGATAAGTCGCTAATTGGCGATGGAAAACCGATGATTGAGATGATCTCCGGTCAAGTCCCAAAGTTGATCAGAGATCAGTTTGATCGGCCATCAAATGTGCATGGAAAAACGGGACCTTAGACCACCGCTGACTGTAGTACTACTCTGATGCACTGATGTGCAACCTAATTCATGGTCACATGACCCTGACACAATCTGTGTATTTGGCCAGCTTCCGTGTAATAGAAAATGTTCGCTTGTAGTCCAGCGCAATCCAAAGATTTTTTGTATTTTTTTCTTTATTTTAGGTCATTATCTTAATGCTAGTGCACAATTTTTGGTAACTCGTGCAAAATATGTTCGGAATAATCTTCAGCTGGTTGGCGTCCTGCTTAGTTGGCTAAATCTGCTTCACAATGTGCAACGTATCCTGCCGTCGACATTTCATTTTGGGCATGTGTAAAGGTTAAAAAGGTCGCATATAGCTCCTAATGAGCGAACCCATCTCAGAGCTACGGAGCGTCACTTGTCATATGGGATCACACAGTGTTACCTGCCACCCGATAGAGGTGAACGTGCCCCGCCTTAACCCCAGCCAGATAGGCCACTACTCGATTTACCTACCCCGGAGGGATGGAAGGCTGAGTTGACCTAGGCGGTTGGTTACATCCCAAGATGATTTACCTGCCCACAGGCAGTCACCCATCGCAGTATTAACCATGCCCGGCGTACAGTAACTTCGCTGATCGGATCAGACGCGTTACCACTACACTACACCTGTAGGTTCAGGGTGACCATTTTCCCAACCAAATGAAATTCCCTGACGTTTCCAGTAGGGCAGGCAAAGATTCGTAGATGTACTGTTTTGCGCTACGATCGACAATCGTTGTTTGATGTTAGTTAAAAACAGGCAGGTAGGCCGTGTGCTTTCAGGATTAATCATTTAATGACTTGTATCTGCTGCAGTGTATTCTGTAACAGCTGCAGAATGACTCCCAAGCGTAGCAAGCGAAAAAAAATTCTGAACAACATGTGAAATTGCGCAATGTTTTGGAAAGTTTTTAGGCAATTTTCCATGACAAAATTTTTTCTCCTAGAATTCCCTGACTCACTGAAATCCCTGACTCGGGGGACGTGTGTTTTATTAGGCTACCTGATTTTTCCAGGTTTTCCAGACAAACGGTCACCCTGTAGGCTGTAGTAAAAAATTCAGGCCATTTTAACCTTTCATGTAATTTATCTTGTTCTTCCTAAAAACTCCCCGGTAATTTGCTTGCATTTTGGTTCTGTGAATTAGGTTGGGCCCTAATGATGTCATTCTATTAGACTAGCTTTGAGACAATGATAAAGCAATGCTTAAATGTGATTGATCACGGCTTGTGCGGTATAAGTTGTAGGCCTATAAGCGATGTGCCAAGTCAATGGGAAGGTCGAAATTTCGACCCCCCACAGCTTCCACATTTTCTCAACCGATCTTAATAAAACTTGCAACCAAGAAAGATATCCAGGATACGACCCCACATGCAAAATTTGGTTGATGTGGGACGACGGGAAGGGGGTCTGCGTAGGGAGGGCATTTTCCATTACTTTTTGTGTTCTATCTATCTGTCTATCTTTTTTGTATTCTTGCTCACGCCTACAGGTCACACCAGAAGACCGATCACGACCGTTTATGGCTCAAAAGGCGTGTTTCCGCGTAAGGTAGTCGCTTTTGGGGATCTCGATGATAAAAAATGATGTTTGGCGGCTTGAGAGGGTTCAGCATCGTTTCACTAGATAGTTTCCGGAATTGCGAGGATTGCTACATGACGAAAGGCTTCGGCAGCTGGGTCTGTGGTCTCTAGAGGAACGACGCAACAGAGGGGATCTTATTGACTGGCAGGTGCTATTTAATGCTGACAAATGTAAGGTTATACACATTGGACATAGCAACTGTCATGCTGACTACTATATGAGTGGCAATAAATTGGAAACAGTAGATGAAGAAAAGGATTTGGGAGTAATTGTG